>JAABUS010000937.1_pt1 | contig 69092 bp, 62 predicted proteins | sample 5560161 | NCBI WGS metagenome assembly JAABUS01 (sample SAMN10711885, study PRJNA513376) | rock metagenome | isolation source: Antarctica rocks | place: Antarctica: Victoria Land, Trio Nunatak nord | collected 2016-01-04
ATATAAATTACTATAATATAGATAATTAACAAATAAAGATATAAGCAAAATATTACAAGGATTTATATATATCTCGAATATTAAAATTAAATTTCTATTAAATAAATATTAAGATTTTTGTTATTAAATAGATTTTAAGTTAATTAATAATTAAATTAGTAAAACTTACAATAAGTTTTTTCTAAGTAGAAATTTCCAAATCATTAATATAGAATAATTATTTTTATTATCTTATTTATTTAATAATTATCTAATTTTATTAAGATAAATTTGCTAGAAAAATTATAAATCTATTATATATTATCTAGAAAGTTATAGTAAAATCTAAACTTATACTTAATTTAAACTATTTTAATATTCTTAATATTTTTAATATTTTTAATATTTTTAATATTTTTAATATTTTAATTTAATTTTAACTTTAAGAATTAAAAATTAATTTTATTAAACTAGTTTTAATTTTAAAATATATAAACTAATTTACTTTTTAATTTAATTTCTATAATTAAAATTATAATATTAAATAAGTTAAATTCTATATAAGTTAAATTCTATACAAGTTATTTTATCTCTTAATATAGAATTGTAAGAGAAATACTTTCTAAAGTATATTTAGTATTTAATTAATTTAACTTGTTAATTTATATATTGCAATAGATTAATTATTAAAGCTTTTTGCTTCGAAATATTCTATCTTAGCAATATATAGTAGAACGTAAATCTCTAATATTGTCTAATTAATAGCAATAGAATAGTTACAATAATATTAATAAAGTTCTATATAATCTTAATATAATCTCTAATATATATAAGTCTAGACTAATAATATAGATTAAATATATTAAAGTCTAGCTATTAGACTTCAACTATTATAAAGCTAAGTCTATAACTAGTAGAAAAGAAGTTAAAGATTATTGTTAGATTAATAGCTTAATATAAGATGCTTGTTAAAAAAGTGCTCAAGCTATATATTTAAATAGAGTAACAATTTGTAATTGATTTAACTCTCTTATTTTCGCTTTCTATTATAGCGCATTATCTATGTTAATAATATCCACCCGAGCCAGAAACAATCTTGCGACATCGGAATACACTTTTTATAATAGGAACTGCGCCGCTTGGAGCTTGCTATAGTCGAGAGATTGCGGAATATTTAGGAGCGATGCATGCTGATCCTGCATTAGTGGTCTGAGAGTCGAGGGTAAAGCAGATTCTTGCACAAACCGGGACTGAGGTTTTGCGTCCATTATCCACATCCTCCGTCGGACCATGTCTTATTAGTACGTCGCCGTCAGGCCGAACCAGCCCCAAGAAGCAATCGCTACTCCTGAAAGGACGCGGAATATAGCTTTACGAGATACATCCTCAAGCCAACATACGTAGCCATCGACAAGGCCCACATAGCCAAGAATAAGAAGAATTGTATCAACGGCCTCAAATTGTCCCCGGAAATAGAATGTAAATACCGCCATCCCGATGGCTGTGATTCGCGCTGAGCTGACTATCATAATCGATTGGGCCGGTTTTGATATGGCAACATGTGATGGGAGGCCGAACTCCAGAATGGCAAACTCGGCGCTGAAAAAGGGTATTAGTCCGCCAAAGGTCATTGCCGTTGCAACGAAGAGTGGCGGAATATGGAGCAGAGCGAAGTTGAGAGGCATATTGATGGTTTGGAAGAATCTCGATGAGTATCAAGTCGATGGACTACAACATCAGCGACAAGATCGAGGACCTGATAATGAAAGGGCGGTGTGGAACACTATCAAAGAGCCTGGACAGAGAGAAGGAAGAGAATTAAAGAAAGGATTTTGGATCATGATCCATTCGGTAAATACTTAACCAACAAGTGCAACACGCGAGCCAGTGCAGCCGCAGCCGAGCTCTGGCCCGTGTGCACTGCCTGCGGAGTAGGGTTTATATAGGGTTGTTTCTCCTGCCCGCGACTTCAATCTTCTCGATACCTTAACACATCACCCATACAAATCTGCGATTACAGAGTCTTTAAGGTCGCTGCCAAACTGAATCATGCCTGAATTCACATGCCAGATAGCCTATGTGTTGTAGCGCAGATACTATCGTACATCTCCAATTGCCCGAGAAATGGCGCATGCGTTGCCCAAAAGCCGAAATCCATGATTTGTTTCGATCAAATTGCTAAACCTACAACAGGAAGTCGAAGCGATGTTTGCGGGCGGCGGCAAAAGACCATGTGTAACCTCATCTCGTTCTTCACGGAGTGGAAGCACTGGGACGAGGAGTCAAGATCACGGCCACACTTGGCTTCGGGTACTGGAAGGACCGCCAGGTGAACCAGCGAGACGTCTGCGGCTCCTTCGAGAGCTGTAAATCATATTTAGTGATGAACAGCCCTATGATGGTCTTCATCACAGCGGCGGCGTAAAATCTGCCCGGACTGATTACTTAGTCAGTCAGTCCATCCAGAGTTCGATGACCCGCCAGCGGGTTGGGAAGGACTGCCCACTCACCATGCCATGCGTCCGCTGCCCCAAAGTTGCCAATCGGCCACATCCGTAAATTGAGTCGGCTCTCCAGGCTGCGAGATCTGACATTTGGAACCACCGAGACTTCCAAGAAGCTTCGGATCAACGAATCGAAAACCGTGGAACTCTTGTGGCGCTATGTATCTGGCGGGGTCCTTCATCATAGCCTGAGCAGGTGTACACACCCACTCGCCAGCATCGACTTTCCAGCCGCCACTCAATACAAACGGCTGCAAAGCTAGACGGCGGGTGCTCACTATAAGTTGACAGCATCAGTGGGTTCGTCCCATGCAGCGACACATCAGTACGTGAAGAGTGCTCACTCGACTCCACTGGGGTTGTCCGTGCGGATTCTTTGACGAAACTGTCGAGGAGTGGAAGGCCTTTTCCCGTCATTTCGAAAGCTGCCCACTTTGGGCTCTCGAGTTCTTCGCGTAAAGGTTGGATATACTCGGGGTGCAGGCAAAGGTCATGCACCGCGAAACAGATGGTCTAGATCATTCTTAGTGGAGAGCCCTCGGAGCATCCAGCCGATTGCATCAAATGCACTTACCGTGGTCAGTATATGAACAGAACCAAACCACAAGGCCATCAACTCATGAACGATTCGATTGGCTGACCACGGCTTGTTCTTCGGGGCGGTTTCCATAACCCATTGAATACAGTCTTTCTGTTTGCTAGTCAGTATAGTATGTATGTCGCAAGGATGATGCGCCAACATGTGGAGTGACAAAGTGTCCTAGCTTCTGCTGGGCCTTTTCTTCAAGTCGCCGCTCAGCTACTGGTACTAGAGCGTCATACACTGCTTTATCGGTTGTGTATAGACTCGCCAGAAATCTTCCGACTGTTCTTAAGCAGCGCAAATCAGTCGAATATAGCCAAAGGTAGTGCTTTAACTTACGGAGCGATAGACCTAGGTAATAGGCGCATGATCTCGGCAATCAGGAGTGTGCTCTCGATGAAGTCTGTCGCGGACTTCAAGAAAGCCTTGGTGACTGTACGCATTTTTACGAACCTTAAACATGCTGGCAAATTGGGCTTTGACGATTGTATGTCCTGCTTATATGGTCTTGGCGCTTTCTATATGGGAAGAAGTACAAGATTGTAAGCGTCTCTGACCGTGGAACCATAGGTCTTTGCCTTTTCGCTGAGACTGGTGGGATCGGTTACTGGGCTATAGTCTACAGTGGTGAGCTTTGGACTCTTTTCTCTGCATGCAGCACTCGAAACGCTAATGATGTACAGTGGGAAAGCATGGCGCTGCCAAACATACTTGGGACGTCCCCGTTACTATCATGACACCAGCGTTTATAAAGGCTGAATCTACTCGCAATCGCAGGCCAAGAACTCATATCAACCATCGTTCAGAAGTCGTTTGCACAGCAAATGGTCATTGGCCCAACCATCTGGGCAGCCAAAGCAGCGATCCTGGCATGTACATCCGCATCTTTGGCACTGTTCGATGGCTTCGACTTGTCTCGTACGGGCTGGTAGTCTTTATGTTCCTGTTCTATTGGTCCAATGTTGCTATTGCTGCAATCTATTGTACTCCAAAGAGCGGATATCCCTGGGATGCCTCTATTTTCGCAAGATGCGCTACGCCTGCAGCTCTGGATATTGTGATTAGAGTTCTAGATGTCGGAACCGATTTGGTCCTTTACATACTACCATTTCCGATAATCAACAATCTCCAGCTCGCACGAAGAAGGATGATAGGCCTGCGAGTTGTCTTCATGATAGGATTTATGTAGGTGTCACCGCACCCCAATTTATCTTTGTCAAAGCTAACATTGACAGTGCGATTGTCGGGTGTGCGGCACAACTCGTCTACAAAGTCAAGGTTTTTCGTGGGAACGATCCAATCTGGGACGGAATCAAGGTTGCCATCACCACGTAAGTGAACAACAGCAGTGGCTCCCAGGCACAGACAATCTGACTACTCGTAGATTTGTCGAAGTCCACGGAACTATTATTGTCAGCTGCGCGCCAGCCCTGTCTTCCTTCTGGTTCAACATCTTCATCAAATCCAGGTTCTATTCTAGTCTGCTTTCTGCTACAATATCCTGGACACCTCGTTCGAAAGATAGAAAAGCCGCAAGCATAGGTTATTCGGGGGAACGCCTCCCCGATAACGGCTCATCATCGCAGTTGAAGAAACATCACACCTATGAGTTGTATGATGGTGTTTCTGGTCGCTCGAAATGCCTTCACACGAAGATTTATTCCTCTGCAGGCGATTCCATTCCAACGAGTAATGTTATTACCACGTCCACTCGTATTGCCCAATCCTCGGAAACGGTATGATTCCCTGACTCCAGGAAGAATTAGGTACGAGATACAATGTAGGATACGACCTGTCATCTGTTGCGATGACTAATAAAGGCGTACAGACCTAAATTGATCGGTGAAGGTTCGAAAAGCGACAGAAGGATTATTAGGAGCATTCAATATGACCTTAAAAAGCGATAAAGGAAATCGAAGTGATCTCTATGCATGATTCACTTTTTGGCGACTGCTTTTCTAAATCAGGATGTATTGTGTCCTGCTATTCACAACAAGAATAAAACTTTCTTACACCGATCAGGTCGCCGAGGGCCCTGTGACTATGCGACGCCTTGGAAGCCCAATAGGGCAAATATATAAAACAGTAGCGGGTCTCTCTTTTCCATATCCAGGACTGGGCTCCCTGAATAAGCCTTCTTCTCCCCTCGGCCCAAGCTCATCACCATTGTCCTCTCCCAGGTCGTCATGTTCCGCATCAACTCCACCACCTTTTGCATTACAATCTTCACATCCTTCCTACTTCTGGCCTCTGCCAATCCCTCTTTCCAGATAGACTCCATCAGCGAGTCTCAGCATACCAAACGTCAAAATCTGAGCCAGCTCTCCGCAGCATGCAACATCTACGGCGCCCCATCTGTCGCACCGGAAGTGCCAGAGATCAGCTACTTCGCTCAAATCATTCTCAGCGGTAGCTGGCCAACGACCGACAAGCTCTTGACCGAAATTAAAGGCAATCTTGGCTAAAGCAACGTCATCAGGAATTCCTATACGTCGACGGTCTTCGGGGTCGCAAATGTTCGTTTCTATGCTTTCGCCATCCAAGGGTCAAACATTGTACACTGCGACTCGCAGGTTTTAGATAGCATGAAGTCGTACTCGGGGTCTGCGGAAATCTTGGTCGCTTGCCAGTATCCAGGGACCTCAAAGATATTGAATTCTTTTAATCGTGTCTCGAATAGCAGCTTACGGGATTCTGGTTCGATGGTGGGAGGAGTAGCGCTCGGTGGTGCGGGGATTTGTATTTCTCGACAATATATCTTATTGTGGTTTGATCTAGTGAATGCATTTACTAGCCTTCTTGCATTCTGTCAAATGTTATATCTAATAAAAGATCTCTATGTATGCGTGGGCACAATCAATGCGTATCATTTTTCGGAAAAGCCCAAGTCGAAGGCTGGGTTGATTCTCTATAAGTACAAAAACATTCCAGGCAACCCTCCCTCTTTTCCGTGATTGCACCCACCCGCCTAGTTTGACGACCATAACGACTGTGGTGAAGAGCGGTAATTACAAGGATTACGTCGATATCGAAATAACGAGATACATGTACGATAGGTGGCAGCGACTACATGTGGCGACGATAGGAAGACCAGGGGCAAAGCCTCCATTTGGGTCAGTCTGGGTCACATTCGAAAGGTGCTTGCTTTTGGGACGAAACAAAATGCATTCGCAGGCTACAATCCATGCTAATTTTCGATCAAGTAACTTTCTCAGGGCCAATTCAAATTCCATTTCGATAAAGATACATCACAATTATGAACGCGGGAAATTACTTCCATCGAGGTTGTCTTTCGGAGCAAAGGTAATTATATTTGCAGGGGGTTGCAATCACCGAAAATGGGGTGGTCTAGAATGTTTTCCTATAAGGAATGATTCAAATTTACTCTACAACTTCTGTAATCTCCAGAAAATCTATACACAGCAATTGCAGCTCCTTTTCCCTATTCCTATTATCAAACTGTCGTTGTTATCCACTCAGCTAACGAGCTTGTACAGTTCCAGATCGACCAGCGATCAACTTCTAGAACTTCTCCATTATGACCCTTCCTCTCCTTTAATCCAACGCTCTCTAGAATCTTATCTCAAATCGATACCTTTCCAAGCTATCCATCTGCCTCTCTCGCCCCCAAACCAGACCACTGACCGAAATCCACCCACACATCCAAGGAGATTCTTTATCCACGTTGCACCGACAGTATCGTGTCCGCGCCAAGCCACGAGGATGAGTATCTTTCCAACGCGATGGTCGCAACAATAATTGATAAATGCTAAGCAATTTTACTACTCTCATCCCCTTATTCCCTTATCTCCTCCTACAATTCCCGTTCCTGAGACATAATATACTCAACGAGCGAAGGGTGGTCATACCAAGACTCGACCTGTCCATCGGAAACCCCAGAATCCGCCGCTGATTCGAGCCTCTTCAGAGAGCCCTGCGTGACAAGGGGGCTACTGCCGGGTACGAGAGAGATTAAGGTAACAGTGCTTGGCCATCCACCATACTATCTAGTATGGCGAAAACCCACTGCACTTCCCTCCTCACAGCATCCGTATCTTTTTGACCCTCCCTACCACTCCTATTCTGCCTAGATAGCAGGGAAGACGGCCGACTTCGGAGCCGTCTTGATAACCCTTCCGCTGGCTTTGTACCATCGGCGTCCTCCGTTGAACCATCTATTGATAGCGACGAAGATGCTTCAAGATGGCCGATAGCCCAGACGCCTCTTGTATAGATAGAACTCGCTTATTTTTGGAGTGCTTAGAGTTCCAAAAGCAGTAGCATCAATCTTGAGCAGCTATGTCTTTCTCATCCTCTTATTTACTTTCCCCCTTCCCCATTTCCCAAGACACCATATCCTCGACAAACAAACCATTCCAAGGTGTAATCTCTCCACCGGAATCCCCCTTATCAGCCACCAGTCCGAATCTCCTTAGGTCCAAGTGCTTCACAAGACTACCAGCGCACTCTGGACCCTCATCAGCGCCCTCCCAGGAATACCGCGAACCTTCCACGGCGCCTGACGCCCGCCTCCGACTCACCGACCGCCATCTCATCCGTGACGGCGGCACCACCTCCATCGGTTTGTACGCTGCCGCCTTGGCGCGCCGCATCGACGCTCATATTATCCCCACCGCTCGCGCCCCCGAAAAGACCGAGCTGATAAAAGAATACGGCGCCGAGGAAGTCATCGCCGATACCGCCAGCTCCATCTCGGCCCAAGTCTAGCAGCCCGGTAAATGGTGAATTCGACAAGACCGTGTTGCAGATTCAAGGCGTCCCCGCCGTAGAGAATTCTCTGCAAAGCGTCGTTATAAACTGGACACTGTGGTGGTGAGAAGCGTAGGCAACAAATTTGTGTATAAAGAGAGGTCTAGTCCGATGCTAGTGATACCGATAGGGGTGTGGTGGACGATGTTCTGTGAGGGGAAGGAGGTGGTGATGCCGTTGGAGCACTACATCGGTCCAGCAGCTGCAGCAGCTGCCGGTTTAGGAGAGTGGTCCATGAGTTGAGGGAGATTGTGGAGTCGCATAAGTTGATGGATTCGAATCGACCGGCGGGGAAATCATGGTTGCTATTACGTGGGTAAGTGAATGCACGCACACATCGACTTAACTTTGTTTGGTAGAAAGAACTAGCCCATCCGAAAACAAACGGCAAATACAACGATCCAGCGTGAAACGAGACAAAGTCGCACACGAAATCAAACTTCTTCCGGACGGCTTACCAGATACTTAGAACAGAACCTTGAGCTAGATGAGGGAACCTCTTGGACAGTGGAGACGAAAAATTCTTCATAAGACAACGATGTTCTTGCGAAACAGCTGGAAGGTCGGAACGCGATAGACCGATGCGTGTGTACTAAGGAGATTCTTGGATGGTCTGATACGAGCCCAAGTACTAGTAAAGAGAAAGGAGATTCGATACGGGAGACACTTGACGGATGCTAATGACGTTGTATAGTCTTTCACCGGGTCCGTATTCGTTTGCCATAGCCTCTGCTTGCCCCGTGCTTCAAGTGCTTACTCTCGATTTAGGCAGTGACTCTCCTCTGCTTCCTATATCTCCATGTCTGTCGCAAGTCCTGGTCCGACATGCGGACAAAAATGTACCAACCAAATGGCGACAAAAAAATCCGAGAACTCAGACTGATCACCGCCTCCGCGACCCAGTCGACAAAGACCCTCCTCTTATGATCCCCGTGCCCACCTTCCCCCACTTCCCATCCATGATATCAATATCGACCCCAAAGTACCCATAGAGACTATAGAAAAGCGCAACCCCCCTCAACGCACTCGTCAGGATGCCATATGTGAGCCGCCCAGCTGGCGGTGCCCAATCATCCATAACTATGATAACCTCCCCATACGACTGCACGTATTTGTTGAATCTCGGAAAACCGTCTTGCTTGTTTCTAACGACCGTGGCGAAGATATCGGCGAGGGCTTCGATGATGCAGAGGTCCGTCTCGGTTTGGTACATGAGGGATTTGTAGTTGGAGAAGCGGAGGGAGGTCAAGGTGCCGGGGACGTGAAGGGTGACTGCGTTGTTAGGAGGCGCCCTGGCTTGGAATTCAACTGGAGTCATAAAATGGTAGGATTGGCTCACATGAAATTACTGAAATTGTTGGTGGGGCTGAAGGTGAGGTTGGTGACTGGAGGAGCAGCAATGGTGGGTATGTAAAGCTGACAGACGGCGATGCAAAGAGCCACCACTGCGAGCTTCATCGTGCTTGACGCTCTGTACTAGAGGGGATGATTCCGGAAACCGGGAGGAAGCGTTGAAGCAATGGACTGGTTGAGGTTTGTTATTGTTGGTTAAACTGTGAAGAATGCTGGTCGTAATCTGTTGTAAGCCAACTTTGTCGCGACCTCGATACGCCAACGTACTAGCGATATCCGATCTTCGCGACGAATAGCTATCTTAGGTCTAGACCAAATGTTTGACATTTACGCAACGTGCAGTTCAGAGGATTTGAGAAGCAATTGCAGCAAAGATTACGTTGGCCGACGATATCTTAATCGATCTTAAAACATTTCAAGAACAGAGACGATTTCCTGCCTCAATCTCCCCAACTCGCCACTGTGCAAGAACGAGTTTCTTATACTCAAGCCTCACGACTTAGACGAGTACTGCAAAGTCGATAAGCTACAAGATTCAATAAAATCTCTAAATCCTAGACGGATTTCGAAGCTCTAATTACGGGAAGGACGATCAAAGCTATTTCCAAACCTTCACATGGTAAGTCGCGTAATCGTGAGCCAGAGGATAGACTGGTTAACAGTTTTCCCATAACTGTAAGAAGACAAGCCACGGAAAGCCCGTGATAGTGCTGTAGCGATGCTCCAGGATATCTGATCTCAGCATCTGCTTACGTCCAGACTTGAGATCAAATATTGGAGGCCTGACCAGCGTCAAACGCGATAAAAATAAGTGACCCGACATGAAAGCGGAAGAAGAGAAGAGATAAATCGAAGCTCGATTGCATATCGCTCACCGTACGACTTCAGAAGCAGCTAAAACATTCCGAATGCAACGACGTTAGCAAAACACCACCGAGGTCTAGATTAATATTAAGCCCCACAACTTTGAGCGTACTTCCATAGCGGGGGCTATAATGAAAGGCATATCAGACCTATCTTATTAGTTATCTTTCTCAAACCAATCGTTGATGTATACAATACAAGAGCTTTGCTCACATTCTTCAGCCTATAACACAGGTGGCAATCGCGGGACGCTTTCCTGTTCAATGCCTCATCCTGATCTTCATACTTTACTTGCTGACCTTGAACACGTTGAACGTGCCATTTGGCGTACGCTGGTATCCAGTTCCGAACATGACATAATCCTGGACAATGGCAATGCCTCCCTGCCAGTAGGTGTCCAGCGTCGTTTCCTTGATGATAGCCCCTGTGTGCTTGTTCAGGGGAAGCAGGGTACCTGGAGGTGTCTTCTGCAAGATTCCCACAAACGGCCCTGAAACTCCGACAAGGACCACGTCGTTGACGACCGAGGGCGGCACAAGCGACGAGCCATTGCGCGGTGTCGGATTTTCCCACAAAATCTTCCCATTGCTCAAAGACGCCGCGCCAAATGCACCGTTCAAGAAATTTGGTGCCGTCCTGCAGCTGCCATGGCGTGCGCAGCGTATTGACGGCTGTGTAGTAGATTGCGCTGCTGTCCACAGCTACGCCCCAGATCAAGCCGCCTTCGGTGCCGTCCGGGCTCGTAGCGGTGGCCCAGAAGAGTTTGCCGTCCTGCGCAGAGAGCCCGTAAAGATTGCCGTTCTTCTGCCCTATGACGATGGTGTCTTCGCCGGACGGTGTGTTTGGAGACGCAGGGATGAATGTTGGTGCCATACCGAAATCAGCGTCGGGGCCAGGATTGGGCGGACAGGCGCCGGGATTAATTGTTGTAAAGCCTGGAAGACATGCTAGGTTCCATGCATCCAGAGGGTTGAATTCACGAAACCATGCAATGTGCCCGGTTGTGGTGTCAAAAGCGATGACGGATTCCTGGTAGAGACCTGGAGGTGCGCAAGGGTCTGTGGTGTTTTGTGAGTTGGTGGCATTCGTATTGGCTATCTTATTCCGGCAAGCTGTGTACGAGTCGGGTACAGAATAGACATTGCCAGTGCCTATGAGAACTCGATTACGTGCCGGATCAATGGCAGGCTGAGAACCCCAGATGGCGCCCCCGGAGAAGTTCGACCCAATGGGAACCATTTTCTGCGTCCACAGGAGTCTAAAGTGACCGTACTGGAATACTAGACCGTTCATATTTCCGGCGAACGAGCAGCATACGTACCCAGGGATGAAGCCTGCTACAGATTCTTCGTCGCTGGCGGTTCCCACGAATATCCTGCCCTGCCACACAGTCGGCGACATTGTGATAACTGCAGTTGGATGGTCATTCAACTGGATCTGGTCTACTAACTTCCCCTTTCGCTTGTCAACGGCGAGGAGGAGTGCATTGGCTTGTGCTCCCAGGATGAGCACGTTGCCACTCAATGTGGGCGTTGTGCGTGAGCCAGTGTTCACGATTGTGCGAAGCTGAGTAGGTACTGGCTTGTATGCCAAAGAGATCTCTGAAATGTTTGTCTGCCAGAGCACCTTGCACTTGTTGTAGTCAAGTGCCACCAGAAGGCCACTCCAGGTGGGGTAATACACAATGCCGTCGACGACGAGGGGCGTGGCACTTACTCCTTTGGAGTATTCCTTCTGGCAGACTGGATGAAGAGAGGCGACATTGGCTGCGTTGACTATAGCGTCCGGGGCTGCCAGACGGTTATTATAGACGTCAGCACCCCAGCCAAGCCAATTACCATTGCTTTGTCTTGGTGGGCCATGCTGATCGTAATCTCCCTCTTGCAATCCACCGGCGTCCGAAGTGATTACTGAGCTACGAGCGACGGAGCTGAGAGCGCCAAGCGGTACAAAAGCAGCTACCAGTAGGAAAGAAAACATTCTAGAGCCATTCATGATTAAGACAGAAGTACCTGCCTTGAGAGTATATTTATAAAGGGACCAAGTGAGCAGGGTCAAAGCAGGGCTTCGTCACAGGCTATATCGGGATGCAGGGGCCTGAGACGCAAACAGGAGGGTACATTCTCCCCTATAAGCATCCTGTGAAATCTATGCATGTTCTCGGAGTATAGTATAGTAGGACTGACGCAAGCTTGAGGGTAGTCGACACCAACGTAGGACTAATCGAATAGGGAAGGGGGAAGCGATGAGCTCGTAAGATAATTTTATGCAAGATGCTGACAGGCGCAACGAGTGAAAGGAAACTCGAGACTAAAGACTGTGCAATGTCTCGCCCACTCTTCCGTTTGAAGGGACGACTGCGATTGGCTGTTCCTCGACCTGGACTGGCGTACCTCCTCAGGTCAGAAAAACATTGATTTCTCGCCGTCCTTGGGATTTGCAAATGGACTGACGAGATGCGACTATCCATACCAGCCTCCAGCTCCGACCTCGTAATGCCACTTGTCAACGATAGTTCGAAGCGAACCGATTATTGGCAGATGACGAAGAAGTGCAACATCTCCATCGTTGTGGTAGCCGAAGGAAATCTTGGCGCATATTGATCGGGCTTTTAGCGCTTGCATAATGGTTGTCGCACCCGCACATTATTTTTTGATCCCCGCCCCCAAACGTTGATCGGGTCGATTTTATCAACTTTCGCATTTCTTAAGATCTTGATAGAAAAATTGTACTGATTATAGAAGATGCTTTGCGCTTCAAGTCTATCTAATTTTTGTAGATTTCAAATCTGTTTTGATCATGTTATATTGATGTAAAATTTTGCATCTCGAATCGCTCTTTTATCGATTTAAATTTGTCCCGACTCTCTTGAGCATATAAAATATGCAACTGGTATAACTTGATTAAATTATCTTTGAAATTTATAAAAATTAGATAGACTTGAAGCGCAAAGCATCTTCTATAATCAGTACAATTTTTCTATCAAGATCTTAAGAAATGCGAAAGTTGATAAAATCGACTCGATCAACGTTTGGGGGCGGGGATCAAAAAATAATGTGCGAATGCGACAACCATTATGCAAGCGCTAATTAGCGTACGGCAGGAACTGAACCACTTCGCCGTAGTTGCCCTTCCAGAAAGGCCTCACTTTGATCTCCCACCAGCTCTTCCCTTCACCATTCATACTGTACTTCATGGGATCACTTTAGCATTGTCCCTTCGTAGAGTATGCGGTGCAACTGATAGCCGACCTTTCCCACACCGGAACCCGCGGAGCCGGACGTGGTCCGCGGGGAGATCTTGAGCGAACACAGCCGAGAGATCCATCGGCTCGCTCAGAGTGAGGATGGTCATGCGGGGGTCGTGCAGGCATCCTGCACACGCAAGGTTGAGAAGTTGGGGAAGCTCGGATGACGAAGACTCAAGTCAGGTGCAGAGCATCGACCGGGACTCACGGGGATAATGCACTTCTAGTCCGATGCATCTACAAGTTTGAGGGAGCAAGGGGAGTCGAAGCTAGCACGTGTACTTAGTCGAGGGTAAGCAGACAGCCAAGGGGCAAAGAGATTAACTTAGAGGAGGAGCAGTGATGATGAAATCGGCCTCGTCCGGGCCTCTACAGGGAGGGTTCGGGGAGGCGAAGTGAACTTTCCGTATACCAAGGTGGAGGAGCGACTGGCTTTTGTATGTACCGGACATGGTGTACAGCGGGATGATAGTTTCATTGAACCCTCCACAGGATTCTTCGCTGAGAAGCATTGGATGGTGAACTTGACGCGTCATACCTCAGTTGATTCGTTGATCGTACGCTACGTCATTGGCTTCCAGCTCCAGCCAATTTGTGCCAGTCTACAGCTGATCGATTCTGCCCAAGAGCCACTCAAGATGGCGATAAGTGACTCGTGGCTGGAACTCAGGCTGCATGTGCCCAGCCAGATAACTCTCGGCCCACATCAGTCCCCGCTCATAGTGCTGAACACCCATGATGCCTTGCGGTCCGTCAAGTCCATCGGCACCGTTCGCCGCGAAGACGGCCGCGTATTGCAGGTCGGGCAGCTGGATATCAATGGGGGTCGCAGGCTGCTGGTCGAAGCCTAGCTTGCCATTCCACGTCATGTTCTGAATCGCCATCAAGGTCCCGTTGGTGATGATGATCATGTCGAAATCCCCGTTGCTGACAAGAACACGGTTGGTAGCTTCGATGACTTGCGGCAGGACCTTTTGGATAGGATCGGCAGAGAGATCGCCCTCGGCCTCGGGGCCCCCGGTATAGTAACCACCGGCCGATTTGTTGCCACCGACGAAGACAGGATGAGTAGAACACTCTGCCCAGTCGACGTACTGTGGAGCGTGCAGTGCCGCTTTCACGTCGGAGCGGTTGAAGTAGACATCGGCACCCTGTGGCGTGTACACAAGCTGCGTGGGAAAGCCGATGACATCCCACAGCAGGGGACACTGCTGATTGATTTCGTAAATGTCAAAGCAGGGATTGATAACCAGTAGGGCGTTGTCAAGCAGGCTGAAGACGTCGCAGCTCGCTTCGGAAGTCAAGTTCAAGTATTTCGACGGCTGGTAACCTGAAGCTGGAAAGGTGAGGTACTTCTCCCTAAGCGCAGCATATCCGCACGACTGGTCGAGTTTCTCCATCTCGGCGAGGAATGTATCATTAAGGTTAAGAATGTCTTGGTGAGCTTGCACAAAGGGAACAGCGACAACTTCTTGTTGAGTGTACGTAAAGTCACCAATGACCGGGTCGTACATCAAGGCGCCTTGAAGCACGTGTAATATTAGCAAGAAAACCTGCCTTCGCTCATTGACACTTACCAGAAAGGTCGTAGTAAGTTTTATCTTTCTCGTCCAACATGGCAGCGGAGATATAGGTCACGTATCGACCAGCATAACTTTCGCCCGTAACATATATCTTGAAATTCTTGATCCCGAATGCCTTCTCGAAGTTCTTGAAGAAATGAATGAAGTCCTGAGCGATCTCTTCCTCGGACGTGGCCCTTATATCTCCAATTGAGTAGCCTGTGCCGACTGGCTGCTCAACCCTGTTGCATAGGTTAGCCTCCAATTACGCGATCCTTGAGCGTGCTCTGGCCAAGAAGCTTCGGCTAGGAATGTCGTACCATAGCATGTTGGTCAAATTAACCCACGAGCTAGATCTGTCAGTGGAGGTCTGTAGACTTGAGACGCCTGGTACACACTAAGGATTCTCGACCGGGGCATAGGTTCCCGGTTGCCATAGGAATCTACCCATCTCTTGCAAGAAGCCTTCGAGTGAGGAACACCCGGGGCCACCGTTGAGCCAGATTGTCACCTCGTCAACCGGCTTCCCGATTGTAGGTTCGAAGAGGAAGAAGAGTGCTCTCGACGTGTTGCTTTCCGATATCGGCATAAGCCCAGAGTACATCTCTCCCACGTCGAAATTGACCTCCGGGAGCGACTCGACAACATATTCTGCATAGATCAGTAAGTTACGTTGGAGGTAGAAAAAGGATCACAAACTCTGACTGGCCGTGGTGTTGAATCGACGAGCTGGCTTAGGCTTCGCAGTACCATTCGTAGCACGCTCTGTGAGTCTGTCGCGGGTCGCCTCTTGCACTATCGCTCGAGCCCTGTCTTGTGCCCTTCGTGATCTAGAGCCCAGACTAGTTCGTCCGGCGGCAAGAGCTCCATCCACCACCAAGGCGGCGAAGACCAATGACGTACACAATCTCTGAAATAACATTCTGAGGATGTCGCAACAAGTTCCCCAAGCCGAAAAGGATGCGATGAAGAGAAAAATGAGAAGGGAAGTACTTGTTCATATGTATGGCTTACATTGGTAGAGTATCGCTGCGAGGGACAACAACCCCTCTTGAAGGTTATCTCATCCCAGAGTACAAAGCACATCCGCCTTCCCAAAAGATCATAGTACCTTGGATAACATCGAGCCATTGCAGGTATGCCTGCTTCAGTCTAGGATCACAGCTCCGACGTCCTGTAGCCACGATAGGCCATAACCCTCAGTGTAGATCCATAGACCGACGAGAAAGCTCATGCATGATGCAGCTATTGCGCAAGCTTTCATGCATGCTCTGGTCCTCATCTGTGACGACCAGAAAAGGTTGGTAGATAACCAACCTCGGCCGCATCTCGAGTGATATCCACTCCCTCTTTCCCATCAACATCTGCGGGAACATCCAACCAAACCACTTCGATGGCCCACTCCACGGACAAAGACTCAATGTCGTGCAAGATGGGTTTCATGGAAGGGAGGGGTCGGGTTTCCTCCAGTCTAAAGTACAGCAAATTGTCGCACCTTCCTATCTAGTCATGGCGGAGCAGGATACTGACGGCAAGAACGGCAGCGTTGGACAACTGAACTGTGGCATCCGAAATTCTTGGCACGACTGAGAAGCTGCACGATGATGCAGCGCTCCTTCTCGCCATCACTAAGGCAAGTACCACTATCCATCTTGAATAGTCCCTGTCTCTTGATCAAGTACATATCAGCCGCAGATCCCGGCGAACTCTTCCGGCTCGGACAAACTGACGGCCCGAGCCACGGACGAAGTCCTTTACTCGCAGCCTGAATCGCATCGTTACCGCGTCAACGTTCTTACTCACGTCCTATGCGATCAACTCCATAGACTATTTGTGTATGTTGTGCTTCCTCTATGACTGTTATTTCGGATAGATATCCCTTAATGCCACGATAAGCAGGATGTAGTATCTCCCAGCTCTGACCAGTCGATTATCAGGCTAAGATAGAAATATCTTAGAAAGCGCCCACAGACTTACTGGGCCTTCTATTGATGTTGGAGTCAATGGAGTCGCATACCCAGGAAGGCGCCTTCAATGCGTACGGGCCACGTACGTAATCGTGCCAAGTACCTTAAATAGAGCCTTGATCTTCCGACGTAGTTGGCGCAGGCTGGCCTATGCTCGTCAAAGTTATCCTCCCAGTCTCTCTCCACAGTTCGAGAGTCCATGATATTTCGTAAGGAACTGTTTCAGAGAAACGTCTCCAAGACACCATTGTGTTGTACCGTGCATTGCCACTCAGCTGGACATCATCCAAGATATTGGAAAGGGAATGCCGTAGTAACTGGGATAAACAGCCGAGGAGCAAGTATCCCGGTTTCGACAGGGAAGATCTGGACCAAGCCATCACCATGCTCAACCACCAGGATCACGTCAGTATGTCCATGTCAGGCCGGCTTTGGCGATTGAGTCAGACGGTGGAAATAGCACTCATTCTCGAGGAGCGATGGGCGGCGGAAGACTTGTTGCAGAAGTACATTACTGATTCCATGGTCGTCAAAGAGCATTATGATGAGCGTGGGCATTGAATTGCTGCGGGTCGCCAGGTCTGGGCTCTGCTGGGTGGTGGCTTCCTGGCTAGGGCATTGCATATGTCGGAGGAAGCGATTGCCAAGTATGTCGATTGTGTGCTCGAACACTCACACAGTGTTCTGACAATAGGCCTCAACGCCCATGCAAGGGTAAGAGTATCAAGGAAATAGTCGAGCTCCTGGAGAAAACTTGGTTAGAGATCAAGCCGTTAGAACCCAATAATCAGAATTGGTAAACTGCGGCGAGGCTGTTCCAGCAACGTTCACGCATAAAGGTGTCAGTGAGGACGAAAGAGTCGAGATGGAGAAACGGCTGGAGATTCAGCTTCCGACGGACGTGAAAGGTTTTCTTTTCTCGACGAACGGGTTCTATCATGACAACCGGATTGGTATTGACAATATGTTCACAGACGCGTCGCATATGGTTTGGGAGCAAGGCCCCTATCGAGTCCAACTCATGTGCTGGGAAGAGCTCTCAGTTGCGTTCATTCATTACTTCGAATAGCCCAAACCATTTAAGGGTATACAGACCGGCAGTGGTCCCGACGAAGGACAGCAGTTGTTGATTGAGCCTCGATCAGTGAAGGAGGCGATTATGGAATTTGACAGAAAATATGAAAAAGCAGATGAAGGGACCGAGAGGGTTCTGGAGAGGGCTGCCACAGATTTTTTTGGAGGTTTGGAACAAGTAGGGAGATGGAGTGGATGGTAAATGTTTCGTATCACTAAAATACTGGGTCCGTGTCATATGGGTACGTCAATGCCTCAACTCCCATACGAACCAAATCCATAACCGGCGTGATAGCTCTTTCCAAATTTTTCTTAAGGATCTGCTACTACAAGCGCAGGAATGTCTACAGAAGGTCAAGCACAATGGTGAAAAGGCAGAGAGGATCAAAGAGCTCCGTGAGTACAAGGAAGGAATAGAAAGGAATCGAGATCGCGCTAATGAAGGTGACGAAACTAGCGATAGCGACGAAGGTGCGGGTGAAGACAACGAGAGGAATGAGCCTAGCGACGGTAAGAACGCAGACAAGGAAGAAGGGATAGGGGAAAACGAGCTAGAGTCTAAGGACTATGGAGAAGATAAGGCGGAAAGAGTAAGCAAGCGAATGCAGAGCATAGACAATATGGACAATAGTGGAAGTGGAACGACATCGAACACTAAAGGCAGAACTTACACACGACGCGATGTACACCTTGCCTGAGGAACCAGGAATAATCTTTATTGACGATTGGTTACCAATGCAGACATTTGCATTCCTCGCCAATGTCGGCCGGTCATTCATTGTTATTGTCGCACGACTTACCTCCTCTACTCTTATATTTTCATCGCTCAAAAGGACTCGGAAGGTCTAAAGCTCTGCGTTTCGAACGTTCGAGATGTTACTTGCAGTTATACTCTCGCAGGCTATTTGGTCCGGAAAGATCTGGGCCCAAGCCAGTCTACCAGCCTGTGCCGTATGTTTTCCTACTGAATCCATGCAGGGCTCTCCAGCCATTTGTTGACAAAGCTTACTTGACCAAGGAAATCTGCCTCGAAAGTTCGACACCGGCACAAGGCAAGTGCTCGAACGTGGACATTGGTTGTCTGTGCAGTAACGTCGAGTATATCGATGTACTTGCTTGCTGCCTGTCCAAGACTTGTAATGCTGCTGATCAGCAAGGTATGTCCATCGGTGGGGCATCTTTATTGATAACGAAAGCTTACTGGCTTCTAGTTGCTCAAGCTTTTAATCAAGCCCTATGCGCCGGCGTCAATGTCATTATCCCAAATTTCCTTGGTTGCGGAAATGCTTCTACTACCAGATCATCTGCAGTAGTCGGACCAGCATCAACCACCGTCCATCAAGCCGGCATCGAACTGGCAGTCACCGTGCCCACTACAGGCGCAGTCGCTAACTTTAACGGTCACGCGCTCTTGACTGGCACATGTTCGATCGCACACCCAGTGCTTGCGACAGTCGACAATGGTGGCTTGATGGAGTATCCTAGACTTGGTTGTTCGAATGAAGATCCGGGGTGTTGCCCTTTCGATATTCACGTCGGTGGCCCGTTGAGTGTGTGCCCAGAGGACTATACGACGACCAGCGGAGCGTGCTGCCCATCGTAAGCTAGCTATTCGAAAATGAAGTGACGAGGACTATCGTAGCTGACTCAACCATGCAGAGGCTGGTCCGTGTACACTTCTGATCTTGCAGGCCAGACACCTTGTTATACCACGACGCCCTTGGAGCTTGCAACGTCCACCACACTCAACATCAATCAACGAGACGTCGGAACTCTTACGTCGGTATCATCCGCACCTGTACCAACAATGCTCCAGAAGCGCCAATCCTTGCAAGCAGTCCACGTTATATCAACGCATCTCTTCACTCTGAGATATAATCTAGTACCCGCTAAGAAAGCGTCTCTTTCTCAGGGAGCAAAGGCAGGCATTGCGGTCGGTGCAACGATTGGAGGGTTGCTGATCATTGGCCTCTTGATCTTCTTCTTCTCACGGATGATGCGCCGGCGCCGTGAACGGAGAGCTGCTGCAGCAGCCGCCGCATTTGCTGCCAACTCGGGAATTGCAAGCCCAATGACAGGATACTCAACACATCCAGCTTCTACGTTTCATGGACAGGTTGGAATGAATGGCCATGCCGGGAGATTTGTGCCGCAAGGTATGCACCCGTCTATGTCGAATCAAGCAACAAAACCATCGTCGCGGAATGGGGCGTCTCCACCGCCAGTAAATGTAACGCCCATGGAATTGCCTGCTGCTGAGCCGGTCGCACATCCGACTGCGTCACCAGAACCAAGAGCTGCTTTTCACGGTGGAGCGGGCCCGCTAGAACAGCATCCTTTTTACAGCCCCACAGGAGGAAATCTTACTTAATCTGGATCCTTATCGATGTTCAAGGCGTGTTATTGTCTCCTTTATCGGTGTACCGTTGCTTTTACAGAATCAGGTCGAGTCAAGTGGAGCCTAAGCAAGCTCGTGACTTCAACTTGTGACAGGTATTCGGGGCTAGCCTGATCGTTATCTCTATATGCCACAACTACAAGTAATCTTCTCACTTCTTTATTACCGGAGAATCTTCAAAGAATACATACGTTCTGTTCCCGTTTATCTTATGCAATATTCCGAATCTTGGGCATATCCGAGCTGTAACGTACGTGAATTTTGAAATGTTTCACACTACGTGTGCATGCTAGGTTAATGATTTCGGGAAAAATCCCGTATGCCAATGTCTTAGTTGTGAGGAGCTCCTCCGCATTCAGCTCAGGCTGTGATTTATTACGTACACCCTTCACGACACCATCTTCTAGACCGACGGCCAGGCATTTATCCGGCTGCAAGTTGCCCCAAGATGGCCTTTGCCTTGTGTAAGAGGATGCACAGATGGTAGGACCAATAATCTAATTGTGTATCAAAGAACAATTGGATCCAGGAGCAGTCGTTGACGTGGGAGCCATCTTCGGGCCGGGCAGACTCGGGTGAGGCTTGAGGCATTTCAAGAGGCTGCACATATCCATGAATGCTCCATGCTGGTGTTACATCTTCAGTCTCGATTTCCCTCTGATGCAGATCTCGGTGATGGTCTTGGTCGAGGTAGCGAGGCAGGCTTAGTGGAGCTTTCCGCACTGATGAATCTAGACGTGGGAGGCCCTTCGGACACTTGACCCCATTGATTCAATGCTTCAGATACTTCGATCGTGATCTAGCTGTCACGCCATTGCGTCGTCCTACTAAGCATACAGATCAGCCAAGGCCAGTGCGCAACGGCAGGAAATGACAGGGGCAGAACGTAGTAAGCGTTGTCAATCCCAAAAATCGGTGCATATCAATTGGCCTAACGACTGCCGACCATTTTCTGTGTTGGAAGGCCACAACATGTAGAAAATCGGGCAGAGCTGCGCAAACTTAGGAACGACGGAGAGGGTGAATTATGGATACTCTTATTTCTTGGCGTTCGCGGAGGGGAGGACGGGCCGAGGGGCGCGGCATCACTCGTCAAATTGCGACAGCACTCCTTTCGTCCCAGTTGTTCTCCATCTCAAGCTTATTTGTTGTGACAGCAAAGGCTGCCTGACCCTCAAGCACTCCTTCAAAGTAGTTGAGAAGACACTTGTGCTGAACATGAGACGCAACGCTCACGCATGTCAAGGCACGAGATGACATGGTCCTAACCAAGATGTGGTCACAGATTCGCTGCACCCCCGCAATGCATCACCAGCAGGATGCTAGAGGGTCAGGCATCCGAGCTCGAGCGCAGTATCATCTCCTGCAAGGAATCACTTGCTCGTCCGAGGGTGCTGGAGTACTCTGCCGGTAGCGTTCAGTGTTCTGATCATCTGGACATGTCCAGTAGGGCTGTCTGGTAAAGGTTGGTAAACTCTCACACGGCAAACTTCATCGCAATGTCTACAGAAGTACAGCGTATGAACCTTGGTCTTACTCTCTTCTCTGCACGTTGTGTCAGTATGTCCGCATGCTTAACTTCGTCCTCCATTTGTTCTCAAGAATGCACTTGTTTTGTCTCGGTACTAGAGCTGCAGTGCTACGATCCTTGCCCGGTTCTCCAGGTCCGTGCCGACCCTCCCCCCTCAAGAGTTACTTGGCCTCCTTTGTCTCATCTCTGCTCAATCGCTCGGTGTGGAGCTACTGGCGCGTCACACACGTGAGCCTAAGCGCTTGGACCGAGCATCTCTACGCTCAGGTACATGTCTCTACTCCACATCTACCTGGTTTGGAAGATGTGAGATCCTTGCCACATCGAGAACAGTCCAAGTCTTCGCTGGTCACAGCATCGTCTCCTACAGCTTAGCCAGAACTGCCTTCTCCCCTGATGGGAAGGTTTGTGAGCAGGCCTGGCCTGGCATAATCCTCGGTTTCTGTTACACTTTTGCCATAACCACCGCATCGCTCGGGCTTCTTGTCAATGGCTATCCAAGATGTCACCCCTCCTTCAGGTGGTCATGTCACTCATTCCTAACGCTAGAAATCTGAAAAGGGGTCATGGGGGCTTCCGTGCCATCACACGACAAAGCTATATAATTCGTCTTTGCCCTCTCCTGACGCCTTCTCCCCAAAATCTAGCTTGCCACCCACCTATCGGGCCATCATTCCAATACTTGATTTCCTTGCTATGTATCTCTCAGCTTTCTTACTCCTTGGATTGTCATCAAGATTCAGTAAAGCTACTTATGTGCTTGAGGATAATTACACGCCCGATGCCTTCTTCGGCATGTTCAGCTTCTTTACAGTACGTAGGACATCATAGATAGACTAACAATAGGGTCAGCTCACAATTGCTCAAGGGATCTGACCCTACGCATGGCTATGTCACATTTGTGGATCAGCCAACGGCTGCGAGCGACAGCCTCATAAACAGCAGTAACAACCAGGTGTACATCGGTGTCGATAGCACGAACGTCGCCTCGAGTACTGGGCGCAAGAGTACCAGGATCACGAGCAACAAGTCATACAACCATGGCTTATTTATTCTTGACCTCGCGCACATGCCTGGTGGCATCTGCGGCACATGGCCCGCCTAGTAAGTCGTTCCCTAGAGCCTAGAGTATCCAGCTCACATATCTAAGCTGGCTCGTCGGCCCCGATTGGCCAAATGAAGGCGAGATCGACATCATCGAAGGCGTCAATGACGGCGCCCATAATGCCATGACATTGCATACATCGGATAGCTGTTCAATCACAGACGACGGTCGCTTCACCGGCACTCTTGGCTCCACCAATTGCTATGTCAATGCTCCAGGCCAGAGTGCCAATGTCGGCTGTGACATTCAAAACCAGGACACACAGTCCTATGGCAACGAGTTCAATGCCATTAGCGGTGGAGTCATTGCTACCGAATGGACGAGCTCCGACATCAACATCTGGTTCTTTCCAAGGGGAACAACCCCTCCCGACATTACGACTGGCAACCCGAATCCTGCAACATGGAAAGAACCAGTGGCACAATTCCAGGGCAATTGCGACATCGATAGTCATTTCAAAAACCAGCAGATTGTACTCCTCCCTATCTCCACCTGAGAGCTTAGGAACTAACATACACAAAGGTCTTCGATACCACTTTCTGCGGTGACTGGGCCGGCAATGTTTGGGGTACTAGCGCTAAATGCGCCTCCCTTGGCCCGTCATGCCAGGGTTACGTTCAGAACAACCCAGTTGCCTTTGCAGATGCTTACTGGCGAATCAATTCACTTCAGGTTTATCAAGCGGCTGGTCCGGTCCAGGCTCTCGCGCATAGTGCCGCCATCGCAGGCAAGAATCAGACTCTTCCTCTGCTTACCACGCCGTTGGCTATGGGAGGTGGGTTGCCTCCGAGAGAGCAGAAGAAGATGCAAAAGTCTCAGTGAGGCTTGTCAGCTTTTGACGCTGCAGTGAGCAGGGGTGAGTTGGCTGCACATAGTCGCAGCAGGAGGCGAGAATTGTATAGGATCTACCAGGCAGGACTTGTATTTGTTTGACATATTTCAAGAACCATTTATCAATTATATTTTGTCGCTGTTGCTATCTTGTTATGTTTAGCAAACATCGTATCGCAAATCTTACTTATATATTGTTAGATCTCTTTTTCCTTAGACTTTCTTTAACTTTGTAATTCTTCTTATATTATCTTATCTTTATATTAATCTTGCTATTAAAATTTTTAAATACTTAATCTCGAATATTCTCTTAGAATATTATAAATTTATTTAAGTTTTAAAAATTCTAATAATTTTTTGTTAAATCTTGCAAGAAGATCTACAATTTTATATTAAAATTGAGAAAATTATTATTATTACAATTTATACAATATAATTAAAAACAAACAAATAAATTTAAAAGTTATTATTTTAACTATTGCAATTACTTTAATATTATAAGAAGAATATTCTTTAAGATATTAATAATAATATAAATTATTAAAATTAATTTTGTTGCAAAGATTATATATAGTAAAAGAAATTAAGTTTAATAAAAGATATAATTATTATAAATATATTAACTTAAAGAATTAAGTTTTTGTTTACTTTATTCTTCGAAATCTAAGTAGAATTAATTTATAAACTTATTACTTTCTTTCTCTCTCTATTCTAGAGATATAACTAAATTATTAAGCTCTATATTAAAAGTGCTAGCAGACTAAGAATAGCGTATAAATATTTAAACAAGTCTCTTAACAATAAAGAGAGCTACAGTATCTAGGGTTAAGGATGTAGTAAATTATCTCTTGGCTTTTGCGCTAGCCAGGACTGTTTCACGCTTGCGACCCCCTGCTCCCTTATTTCATTTGTCGCTTCGGAATACCCCTATATCCTTGTGATTGATACAAGATTCTTGCAAGATGTCGACGCTACCTCCGACGACCGTCGCACGTCCTGCACCTCCCGGAGCCAACATATCACGTTCGAAGAAGCTACCCTGGTTCCAACCTACGATCGGCTCGAGTCTCACGCCTGCAGGTCGCCAGCTCCTCGAACGCTATAGCGGCATTCCGCCAGAAGAGGTGGAGACACATATTTCTGAGATAGTCAGTCGACATCCACTCTCGCGATGCCCATATACCATACACATTGAGATCACCCAATGCACGTTCAAAGGACAAGAACCAACCTGGCTGACTCCTTTGCTTTGCAATCGTAGCGCGATGTAGCCTGGGAGATCTTTCCCTGGCCCTGTGTCGGTGAATTCTGGTTCGTCACTCTCGGCCTCTCTCTTCATCCCTACTATCATACCCTCTTGGCCCGCCTCACCAACCCTTCCTCGCCTCTTCCCTACGACACCGCGACCACAGAACACGACGAGTCCCTCCGGCTCCTCGACCTAGGCACCTGCCTCGGCCAAGACCTGCGCAAGCTCCTGCACGACGGCGTCCAGATCTCCTCCCTCTACGGCAGCGATATCTTCCCCGAATACGAAAACGCTGGCCACGCCCTCTTCCGCGACGCAAGCGTGTTCACCGAAGGCCACTTTATCGCGGCCGACCTCCTTGACAATGGTAGCACCGGAAATGGACTCGTGAGCACGGAGGGGACATGGGACGTGATTGCCATCTCCATGTTTCTGCATATTTGGGATTTGAAGACCCAAGGCGAGGCCTGCAAGCGGATTCTCAAGTTGCTCAAGAGGCGGGAAGGGAGTCTCGTCATTGGTTCGCAAACGGGGAACGAGCAGCCTCACGAATTGCAGCTGAAACCGCCGTTCATTGCCGAGGGCGAGCAGAGAAGCGTTTACAGACATAACTTAGAGTCTTTCAGAAGCATGTGGATGAGTGTGGGAAATGAGGTTGGAGTGCGCTTGGATGTACAGGTTGATTATGCAAAACAGGAAGGGACAGATGAATTGGTGGGAGAGGGCGCTGTGGAGAAAGGAAAGCAGAAGTTCTTCATGGGGGCTCAGGATCGAAGACTGGTGTTTCTGATTAGATTTCTTTAGAAGCGATGGAGACGTTAGCAGTGATAAATATACAATGCCTAGGCTTGCAATATATAAAGAGCTCAAATTTGCAATAGTAATAAATTTAAATTAAATTTGCACACAAAGACAAGCCAGACGTTAATTTAAAGAGCTCTAATAGCGCTTTTAACAAATACTAAAATTACTAGATTTAACTAAAGTAGCGTAAAGATAGACTGGCCGTCAGGTCGGGTTTCGGTTCCAACTTTAGGAATCGACCCGACTCGACGATTTCAATCCTAGAAATCGACTCGAAACCCGAGTCGATTTCTATTATTTTAGAATCGACTCGACTCGACTCGAGTCGATATTCGATTCTAATATTAGGAATCGAATCGAATTGTTAAGGAATCGAATATAACGTCATTATGCCAAGATATACTAAAAATAGTATAAAATAAGTTTAAATTTAGATTTTTCAATTAAATTCTATAAATAGTATTTAATTATTAATTTATTATAAACAATAATGCATTACTATAATGCATTACCTATATCTATAAGCGTGCTAGATACTATTAAAAATATTAGATAATTAATATTAAGATATAATTTGTATCTATAAGCGTGCTAGATGCTATTAAAAATATTAAACAATTAATATTAAGACATAATTTGCATCTATAAGCGTGCTAGATGCTATTAAAAACATTAAATAATTAATATTAAGATATAATTTGCATCTATAAGGTCTATAGAATCTATAGATGCAAATTATTAATAAAATGCATTATTTGCATCTATAGACTCTATAGAATCTATAGATGCGATTTAATTATTTTCTTTGTAAAAAGTAGTAATGCATTACTATAATGCATTACCTTATTATAATTAAATAATTAAATACTATTAAATATATATAGACTATATATTAACTATTAATAATTATAATATAATTATTTAAATAGTCTTGGCGATTCGAATCGATTTTTCGAATCGAGTTTCGATTTCAATTCTAGGAATCGATTCGATTCGACTCGATTTTCGATTCCAACTTTAGAAATCGACTCGCCAAGACTTTCGAGTCGAGTTAACCCGAATCGCCAAGATTCGAGTCGATTAATCGACTCAAACTCGATTAATCGACTCGACGCGATCAGTCTACGTAAAGAAAAAGAGAATTAAGAGATATAGCTTGCTTTATTGTTATTAGACTTTCTATTACTAGTATTCTAATATATATTAAGTAAATTATTACTAGTATATTAAGACTCTAGATAATCTAGTCTAATATAACTAGTAAGAGAGATATTTCTAGTAATAATCTATATTGTTTATTAATCTAGAATATAGCTTAAGAAAGTATTAATTTACAACTTAAATATATAAAATTTCTCTATATTTCTTAATCTTTATACAATCTTTAATTATATCTTTATTAAAACTTTAAATATAATTTATCTAATTAATCTATTAAGAGATTAAATTAATCTCTTAAAATATATGTTTATTCTTAAGATTATACTTGTTTTAAGTAGTAAATAGATAATTTTCTCTTCTTTTTCTAAACTATCTCGATTATATATTTAATTATTATTAAAATTAAATTTATTGCTATTATCTATATTAAATTTATTATTATTATCGACTAAGATAATTTTCTTAATAATTATTCTAATAATTACAAAGTTTGTTAAGATTGCAAAGATCATTTTTATTTTTCTTATTGCTTTTTCGATTATTTGTCTAATACTTATATTTCTTATATCTTCGTAAATCTTCTCTATTTTCTTATTAAAAATCTTTAAATTTATATTTATTGCAATAACAATATTAGTTCTAATTTCTTTTGAATTCTCTATCTAGCTTTATTGCAACTTACACTTATCTTTTTCGACTATTTCTTTACTACTATAAAAGACTTTAATAACTACGTCAATATACTTAAAGTCGAAGAGATTTCTTCTAGTAGACTTTGTCTTCGTCTTTTCTATTCTAGTTATAGTGTCTTTCTTGTTTCTTGCTTTAATAGAGCGCTCTTTAGCTTTAACAACGCGAAATTTATTAATATTTAACAAATTAGAATTATTCTCGATTTGCTTTGCAATTAACTTAGAGTGTACGTGCCCAAATGCACTGAATTCCCCCGAACTTTACAATAACAGCTCTACGATTCAAGCGACCAGATTCGGCATTTCGCCCCTCTCCATGATCATTGCATCATTGACAGTTTTCCTGATCCCGCGAGCCTTTTGCCCCACGACCTTCATGTGAGAGTCCAATTTTAGCAATCCTTGTGGCCCAAGCTAGACGTGAATGTCGGTTGACAATTGAATCGCAGCTAGGTTCTTGAGGTATCCATTAACTTTCGTGACGTTGCTATATATCAGGGTGGAAAGACTTTCAAGGGAGAGGGTTTATAGGATTCACTCGTCTAGAGCTTTGATAGCATCGTTGTATTCGTAGAGTTCCGGCAATTCTACTCGCAAAACACCGATGCTTCGACCCGCTCGTCTGAATAGATTCCATGACTTGACAACCTCGTCCCTAGCTCTCAACGTCATGTCTCTGGTTTGTTGCAATTGATTTAGAAAGCTCGCCTGCTAACCGCGCCATTTTCGTACTTCCTGGACTAAGAACTCCCTAGGGTCTAAGAGATAATCGATCCGCTCTTGCCATGTCGTCATGAAATTGGAAAGCTCATTGCTCACCCATTTTTGCTCCACAAGCATATCGTGCGAGGAATCGTCTGTCAAGGCGCTTTGGATGTGCGTCCGAGTAACGTTAACATGGTAAAGCAGGGACTCTAAGAATATATTCGCATGGCGATAGTAGGAGGGGAGCAAGCTAGAGAAATTCCCTAGATACGTACAAATTTCATCTTGCGTTGATAGCAGGTTATTCTTGTTGTTCTCCGGTATAGCCAGACCGTTGAGAATCAGTGGAAGCTTTGCGCTGTAAAAACTGCAGCGAGTCTCGTGAGCAGAAAGAATTCGTGGAATGTTGCCCAAGTTGCCAAAACCGATCTCTGTCTCCCAATGCGAATTGACACCAAGTTTGCTTCGAAACATGTGATGAGAGCAGGTACTCGACAACAAATAAAGCACAAACCATGGAGAGGTATCGCACGTATAAGAACAAAACGGCTTCAATCAAGGCCAATAGCAAAGAATGCTAATCGAATGATCGATGGCGCTGGTGAAGGCTCTCCATGCCCAAAAAATACGCTAGGTCAACATGGAAAAGGCCACAAGAAGATGCCAAACGAAGGTCGTAACGATAAAGCCTAACACTAGTGCTGGGACCCATTTGAGTGATCGTGGGAAGAGGTGATTTGATAGGATGATGCCTCTTAGTACTCCTTAACCTAGTAATAATAGTAATGCGTGTAGACTAATCAAAGGATTGATAACCAACAACTAGTATACGCTTTCGCTCCACTAAGAAGCAGGCTTTGGAGAGGACATCGTCACCACCTTCGACGTCGTGGGCGAAGGCTGTGATCCCTTAGAGACTAGGGTCTTCGTTGAAGATGTGCGAGGTGTAGCTTTGATGCAAGCTTTGTTGCAGGACTCAGCAGCTTCAAGATAGACTTTGCCATCTAAATCGACCTCCAACGTTACCGACGTTGGCGAGGCTGCAAGCGTAGAACCCAAGTCTACTAGGAACTGTGCCGCCGTCGGGTTGAAGATTCGCTCGTCGATCAACGCATCGTTCTGTCGCTTCTCGTGTTCTGCCGCGGACGCCGCGCTTTGGACAGGCGAGAGAATCCCTTTATTCGAGGAAAGGTCGTTAGACATATGTTTGCTTTTTCAGGACTCGTAATTAGATCCAGGTAGAAGCTGTGTAGACCCCAACTTTCCGTCTGCCAGGCTTTTGACCTATCCGTGGGCTCGTGATGCAACAAACTGTGGGATGAGATCCGCAATTGGTTCTGGTAACTGATAAGGAATACGAGTAGGTGTGATGCTCGCTTTGCTAGCTTGACGTCGACCTAATTGGTCTGAGATTCTCTCAGCTTCCTGGGTCGATTCTCCATCTAAAGCTGAGGTCCCCTTTGAATGTGGTCCCTTGGCACTGGCCGTTGGATCGACTAGTACCATCGAGGGTTTCGTTGGCACATTAACCTCGACTGCAAGCCTTTTCAGGGGTTCTTGACTTGCGAGCTACGATTTCTTAGCCTCTCTCCTCACGAATTGGTCATCATGTCATGTACTTACGATCGTATGACCTCGCTCATGATTCGACTCCTTCTCGAACTCCTCCCTGCGAGCTTTCGCTGCTTTCTTGGCTGCAAGATCCAAAGCATCGGTCTTGGCCGATTGTCTTGCTTGCTTGCGAGCCATGCCTCCCGTCTGTTGTTTGCCGTTCATTAGAGGATGCGGGAGCTACCAGGACCCTTGAATATGCAGGCAATAGTTCGCGATTAGCATGCTTTAAAGTAGGTAAGTACAGAAGGAATGAAAAAGGACCTTCGTGAGGTTATGGAGGCAGAGGACGCTTGCGGCTAAGTACAGTGGCAATGCCCCTGAAGGCTGGTGAAACAAAGAAATCCGCCCCTTTACAGATTGTTTGCTCTCATTCAGGCCTGACTCAACCCTTACAAGTCTCGGGTTCTTTTATTCATGACTGCTGGGACCCTGCACACGTTCGATTTGGTGTCTTATCCAGGAGTGGCTAAAACCCTTCTTGCCTTCCACCACAAAAACCATTACTATCCTCTCTCAAATACCACACCACGTAAGTACAGAAAGAGAGATACACTCTGCTCTCGATACCAGATTGAAAACTGTCAAGCAAGGACGATAAGACTTTCAAGATTCGCACTTATCAGATTTACGACAAATGTCTACTCAAGATGTCTTCCTAGTAATGGGCGAGCTTGCAACCTCTCCAGCTTCCAAAAAGTGTATTGCATTGAAGCCAAATGGAGCGCAATGCGAACACCCAAGAACTTCAGCATCCAAGAAATACAACGAGAACCGCTTAGAATTATTTATGTTGAAGCATCTATGCGGACAGTATAAGAAGATCTATCTTAAGGATTCGGGGCGTCTTAGGTTTGCGGTATGGATTTCGGAGGTGAATGCAGCTATTCCGATTTGTTGAAAGGCCTAGCTGACCAGTATTCTGCTAGGTGGATGTCCAGAACGAAGCTGATGTTGCGAGCCCCTCCATCGCGAATTCTGGCTCACGATTTTCTCCTTTGACTGACGACGTTGAGCAATTGTTATTCTTTGGCGATCATGTCAATCGATCCTATCGCGAACAAATGATGGATCTGGATTCTTTCGATCCGGAACGCCATCAATCTTCCCAGGATCCAGAGACCCCCAAGAACAATCAACAGCTCCTGTCGTTGGTACTGAAGCAAGGGGAGATGCTGCACCAATTCTACCGGGACACAAAGAAGCATCTTGAAAATATGGAAGACAACCAACGTTCTTATGACGCCCAGACTTTGGAGAGCTTGCAATTGCTTGCCAACAAGGCAAAACAAATCGACAAAAGAGTTACGGAAGAAGCTTAAAGAGCTATTCTGGCGACCCAGCATCTTGAGGAGCAGCAGCGCCGCATCTTCTCGAACGTGATAGCGAACGTGCAAAATCTAACCACCGGACAACGTCAAAATCGACCAAAATCTCGCTACAAAAGTGGCCGATCAAGTACGAGATCTAGGATCAGCAGTAGAGCAGCTGCAGAATCAAGAAGCCAAAGCGATCGATTCTTGTGCAATCGAGCGGAAGCAGCTCTTGAAGCGGCTTAACGCTCAGATAGGACAATATCCTTCTCTACTTCGTAAATAGTCATATTTGGACGCAAATCTGTTTTGTGAGCTAATATTCCGCAGAATGTAGAAGCCAGGGGGCATGGCTCAGTGGTAGAGCGTCCGCTTTGCATTCATGAGGCTCCCAGCACGCTGACCGGTGTGCTCGGGGGTCGAATTACTAAGTATGCGGAAGGTCCGGGTTTCGATCACCCGTGCCTCCAGAATTTTAGTTTTTGCCCCAATTGACGAACAGCAATCAAATCCTTATCAATCCTTCGGCATTGGGGTTTTATTGTTGGCAAAAATTACTCCACAGAGCCAGGACGGGGGGGTTGATGGCAAGTTTCGTTCGTTGCCGAGATTCGGCGCTTGATTAGCGGAGCGCATCGGCAAAAGTAGCTTTGTCCGGCAAACCGTTCCCAGTGCAATGAAGTTTTGTGTCTGATCAATTTTGCATTGAGGCTGCAGTACTAGGATGAGCTTCAATCGTTGTCTCTGCTTCTGGCTTCCTCATCTAGTTGCGATCCTGGCACTTGCTGGAGTAGTACGTGCATCAATTGGTGACCGCTTACCAGAGTTCCGAGACTGTCTATATGTCTGTCCTAACCCCTCAGACCAGACGTGGGCCTAGCTAAAAGCGAAGATAGGGATGCTTCAAGACGAATTGTGTACCAGGCCCTTTCCCCGCACGTGAATATATTCGTGAGTGGACCGATTGCCCAACTTGGCTGCTTTGCTAACCTAACGATCCCACCAGCGCTGCACCACCGCCTCCTGTTCTGGGACTGCCAGAGCAATTGCGACTATGTATGCCAGCATATCATCACGGAGCTTCGTCTGAGCCGGGACCCTCCGGAGCCGATTGTACAGTATCACGGCAAATGGCCCTTCCAACGCTTTCTGGGCATGCAGGAGCCTTTCTCCGTCCTATTCTCCCTTTTCAACCTCCTCGCCCACCGCAATGGCCTTGCGAAGCTCCTCGAAAGTATACCAGAAGGCTACCCTCTCCGAAGATACTACATAGCCTTCAGCTACATTGGGATGGCGAGTTGGGTGTTCAGCATGATCTTTCACACACGAGATTTCAACATGACGGAAAAGCTGGACTACTTTGCAGCTGGGGCTAGTGTGCTCTACGGACTATACTACGCCCCGATCCGCATCTTCCGGCTGGACGAGAAGAAGTCGCCCATCAAGCAGACGCTGCTGCGGCTCTGGACGCTCACGTGCATCCTACTCTACATGGCGCATGTGTCGTACCTGACACTGGTGCGATGGGACTATACATACAACATGGCGGCCAACGTGGCAGTTGGGGTGCTACAGAACATCTTATGGAGCGCTTTCAGTGTACGGACTTATCAAAAGCTGAAGAAGCCATCGGCGGCGTGGCCTGGATTGATCGTGGCATTGGTCGTTTCGGCTATGAGCTTGGAGCTGTTAGATTTTCCGCCGTGGTGGGGATATATCGATGCGCACAGCTTGTGGCATCTGGGGACCGTGGGACCGACGATATGGTGGTACAAGTGAGTCTTGAGAACTCATCGTTGCTGCGTTCATTGTGCCTGACCAGTCGGCTTAGCTTCTTGGTGAAAGATGCGCAACAAAACATGGCCGGTCAAAGATTGAAGGCCTGAGGAAGCTGCTTTATCCTCGACACCGCGTCGCCCGCGGCCGATAGCATGACTTCTCCTTCCACACCCGGTCTCTGGAGCTGAGGAAGCCTTCTCATCCTTGGCTGACCGCTGCGTGGTGGGCTCGTCAAAGCGTCCAATCCTTCTCCCTCAAGTAGGATGGTAGGATGGTTCGGCCACGGAAGGTCTACACGCGGTTTGTGCAACGAACGGCGGGATCCGCGGTTCTCCAACGTACCTTGCATCTCGACGATGTCCAGCATGGGCGATGCTGGGCGATGCTGCAGGACAACGCATTGAGATTGGAGCCAGGGAAGGAATGCGGGGGAATCGTCCGTGCCAATCTCCCGCTAACCCCATCCGAACAAGCGTGCGTCAGCCGAGTGTGGGGGTCGCTGCCTTTCAAAGCTTCAAGCTTCTCGCTTCTCGCCAAACGTCAATTCCACTGGCAAATACTTGACTTGAATTTCCATCTTCGAATCACTCCTGCATCTTTCCTTCCTCCTTCCTCCTTCCTCCTTCCTCCTTCCTCCTTCCTCCTTCCTCCTTCCTCCTTCCTCCTTCCTCTCACAGCTCTTCTTGTTCGCCTGAATCCATGCCTGCACAACATCCAATCCTTGCCGGCTCGGCCAAGTTCCCGAAGCCTGCAGACCAGGCTTTTCAATATGGCACAGCTGGGGTGAGTCAAAGCGCCCCGACCATTGATACTGGACGCTTATCAGTGCTGCCTTCAGTTTCGCATGAAAGCGTGAGTAGCACCATCAGGATCTCCAAGGACTGATTTCCTTCTGCAAGCATACGGAAGGCTGAAAGCTGCCATTGGCCACAGTTCGCTACTGGATTCCGTCGTCTACCGGGTTGGGTTGCTGGCAGCCTTGCGGTCAAGAAAACTCAATGGCCAGATCATTGGAGTTATGATCACGGCTAGCCACAACCCTCCTGACGATAATGGCGTCAAGCTTGTCGACCCAATGGTGTGTTCGACCTTCTCCTGTGCAATGTTGCGTGCTTGCTGACGCTGGCTTGCATAGGGAGAGATGCTCGAAGTATGATCCATACAGCCAATTCTGCACAGGTGACCCCCATTGACACATCAGCTAGAGCTCATGGGAAACCCATGCCACAATTCTAGCCAATGCTATTGACGACCCGACCCTCCTGCAAGCCTACCATCAGCTGGAGGAAGACTTCAGGATAAAACCTGGGGCCAAGTCCCGAGTCATCTTCGCCCGCGATACTCGAGCCTCTGGACCGCGTCTCGTCTCTGCACTTACCGAAGCATTGGAAGCCACCGGCACAGAGTCGACAGACTATAAGATTCTTACCACACCTCAACTACATTACCTCACCCGCTGTCTCAACACGAAAGGCACACAGTACGAGTATGGGGAGCCAACAGAGCAAGGATATTATGAGAAACTCGCTGCCGCGGTCAAAACAGCCATGCAAGGCAAGAAATTCAATGGCTCCGTCACAGTCGATTGTGCCAACGGGGTTGGTGGCCCCAAGCTCCTCGAACTTATCGAACACCTACCATCATCTTCGGAAGGCGGTCTCGAGATCAAAGTGGTCAATGACGATGTCGTCGACCCCGAACGACTCAACCGCTTCTGCGGTGCCGACTATGTCAAGACCGGCCAACGCGCTCCTCCCTCCTCCCAAGCCGCCCCCCTAGCCCGCTGCGCCTCTCTCGACGGCGATGCCGATCGTATAGTCTACTATTTCCTCGATTCCGACAACAGCTTCCGCCTCCTTGACGGCGACCGCATTGCCACTCTCGCCGCGCTCTTCATTGGGGATCTGATACGCTTGGCTGGTCTGACCGAAAAGCTGCAAGTTGGCGTGGTGCAGACCGCGTACGCCAACGGCGCGAGCACAGCCTACATCACCAACGACCTCAAGCTGCCTGTCGTGTGCACGCCCACAGGCGTCAAGCACCTTCACCACGCCGCCACGAAGTTCGACGTGGGTGTCTACTTCGAAGCTAACGGCCACGGCACCGTGGTGTTCTCTGACCTCGCGCTAAAGCGCCTGGTGAAGTACGAGCCCAAATCTCCGGCGCAGTTCTCTGCCTTCACCACTCTCCACGCACTCACAAAACTCATCAACCAAACGGTTGGGGACGCACTCTCGGATCTCCTCCTTGTGGAAGTGATCCTCGCGCACAAAGGCTGGGGCCCGAAAGAGTGGGATCAAACCTATACGGACCTCCCCAATCGGCTCGTAAGGGTCGAAGTCGTGGACCGGAATATCTTTAAGGCGGTCGATGCGGAGCGGAGGCTGGAGAAGCCGGATGGGGCGCAGGGGATGATTGATGCGCTGGTGGGGAAGTACAAGCAGGGGAGGGCGTTTGCGAGGGCAAGCGGGACGGAGGACGCAGTGAGGGTGTATGCGGAGGCGGCGACGAGAGGGGAAACGGACGATTTGGCGGCCAAGGTGGCGGGGGTGGTGAAGCAGTTTGGGGTTTGAGATGATTGGACAGAGGCGCATGAAGTATGATGAGGTGACGGGCAAGGAATAGGGCTTGGGGTGGGGATTCGTGTGTATCATGATTGTACGACTGGGATGGGGCGAATCAAAAGTTTGTGATTTCGAGAGATGACTTCTCTCGCTGTCGGTTGGGGTTCGATGGCGGCATTCAGTACACCAGAGGAACCAACAACCGGCCCAAAAGGGCGATAGCATATATATAGCATGCGCTGGCACCAAAGGATGCTAATGAATATGCTTGCCAGTCCCATCGTGGTCCACGCTGCTGCGTTGATCGTTCTTGCGATGCTGCAACTGCACCACCAATATTCCGGAACATCGGCTGGCTGCTTTGGAAGTTATTCGGTTCGGTGTTACGGGTTATTCTGTTGACAAGGAATTCACCCTTTAATCAATCGCTTTTGGGTTCAGTCAGCCACTGGGAGGATCAGGGTTGTGGAATAGTGGCTCTAATGCACTATAACTCCAGCGTTGCAACTGCTTCTCTTCTACTCTTAGAGCCCATCGCTTGTCTCTATCCCTGCTGTCCCACCACCAGGCCCTTCCTTCCCAAGCAACTTCGACCTCATCCCCGTCATCTCCTCCAAATCAACGCCATCGAGAACGCCACGATCCGGCAGCTTCCCCCTCCTGAAGATAATGCGCGGTCTTCTCTTCCCTCTCACAGCCAACCCCCCATACGTACTTGCCTCCACCTTCAGCCTCATCGCAAACCCTTTCTCCGGCTCATAGCGCACAACCACCACAAAAGCCCGCTGCTCGTAGATGCCGCTGCTCGTGACCTCGTTCTCAGCCATCGACCACTTCGCCCCCGTCTAGTCGCCGACCATGCGCCCATGCACGAGATGCAAGCCCTCGCGCACGAACGTCTTCTCCACGCCCACTCCAACCCCCACACCCACAGCAGCAGGATCCACGTACCCTTTGATGCCATGCTTCTGAGCCGCGGTCTGGATATGCCCCCCGGATGAGCTCGGGGTGGAGGCGCAGCACCAGCGGCCAAAAAACCCCCCCTCCGTCACTGTCGTCGCTGTCGTCGCTGTCACCGTCTGAGGTCTCGTCAACTTGGGCGATGTCGCTGGAGTCTGCTTCGATGGTCGCGCTCCGGAAGCGGAACCAGCTCCGCCCTCCGCCTTTAGGGCAGAAGCCGACTTGGATGTGGATCAGGCAAGCAGGTTTGCCGGCGAAAGTGCCGAAGAGGGCGGTCTTGATGCGGGCTGAGAGCTCGGAGTCGCCGAGGCGGCCTTCTTGGATGAGTTGTTACTCGGAGGGGCGATACTTCTTGTCGGGTTCGTTCTCCTTGTGGCGGAAGCTGAATAGCTCGTCGTTTGAGGCGGCTGGTTCGAGGGCGAGGGAGAGTTCGAGGTCTGGCTCGTAGGCGACTGTGTCGGGGTGCTTCATGATGTATGCTCAACTGGAGTCAGATCACGCAATAGCGCTGTGCTCACAGGTCTGCATCAGTTGCAGTGCCCAAGGTGGGTGGAGGCTCAATTCTTTTTGGCATGTCAGGGCTTGTTGGCGAGGACGAAGTACCCTTTACGTTTGCATTCGTTATCACTTGCCAAGATGCCGGTGTTTGATTATGCAGGCGATGCCTCAATGGAAAGATCTCATTGGAAAGATCTCACCAGGCTGCAGATACGTGCAGCCGAGGCCTATAAAACAGTACCACTGCAGTTCCCGCTTCACGATTGGGTAAGTGCGAGGCCTATAATTATCCTGTAGGTATGGCCTGACCGAGATCTACAATCATACTTCTAGCTCTCACATCAATTGAACTACAGCGCCATGTCCTCGCCACATCGGACTGGACGCATTGTCTATGTACATAACGGAGAACGATATTCTTGGCTACGAGATCGCTCCATGACAGCCCAAACCCGTTCACAGCGTTGTCTACGTGAAAATCCGATCAAGTCAAGATGGCCGAGGAATCGAGTAACCAGGGAAAAAGTGACTCCATAGGATCCATCATCTGTCAACCAGGCTCCCTGGATGCCCGAAAATTCAGATATGGCGATATCCGTTCGCTCCATCATACCCTAGATACTGCAGCAGCCGCTCGGTTGGAGGAAGCCGCTCTCTGCTGCTGCTTGCGAGACTTCGATTCAGCAGTGGCAATTTTCGATGCCTTTCCGGTTGAGTCGCTCAACCACCCAGTTATCGCCTACTATCATAGTCAGGTTTATTGGTTGCAATGGCGGCTTTTCAAGTGTGCAGACATCTTTGAGGGAGCATTGACTGCGGCGAACCAGTTCCTACCGCAGTTCGGAGATACTGGTATCTATACCTTACTTCGTATATTTCGCGGCTCGGTACAGTACTATGCCGAAGGCCATTTCACTCTGATGCGAGATGCCATGGGAGAAACAAAAAATTGGCTGTTCGACGTGCCTATTCAGCAGTACACAGACGTTCAGGTACCTCCGCAATAGCATCATGTAGGTATGAAATAAGCTTGCCATTTGACCTAGTCTTTTAGACTGTCTCGTCCGATATTACCTGATGCTTCTTATTGTGGACAACGTCACAACAGACTTTGATTCGAATTTCTTCGAACGTATCCCATATGGGTGGAACCAGAAGGCTCCAACAAGACTAACACCACTTCGCGAATACCTGCAAAGTACAGGCCGTCTAACAGAAGCTCGCACCGTCTTAGATACAGAGCTTGGCCTGTGCGCAGATCCTGAAGACCAATTGAGTGCATGTAGGTCGTTACTGGAAGCCTGTTCTACGCATACAACACATGAACCGATCTGGTGGATTACTGGCAAAGCCAAGCTGAGACATGCCCAAATACTGCAAGTAGTTGGTCAATCCCAAGAAGCCCGACAGCAACTCGACTCTGCTTGGGAATCTTTGACGCAAGTCGGCGCCCCGGGCAAGAGCAACAGGGCCGAGCTCTTTTCTCGATTGCAGGAGCTGAAAGTCTTTTCGCACATAATTGGCGATGGCTTATCTACTGACGATACCGGTCTATTAGAGCGATACAAGGTCTTGTCGAACGATCCTCATGTGCAAAGGGACGCCTACATATTATCCACGCTGCTGACCCGTGCCTCAGTTGTCGCCGTAGCCATCATCGAAAAGGACCCGAGCTCCTTCAACAGAGAGGTATTTTGGAAGTGGTCGACAAAGACCGAAATGCTACTGGAAGAAATGGGTGATATTGCCAATCTGTACATCAACCGTCTTGCGACTGGCGACATTGCTTGCGCACAATTCGGCGACTTCGGTGCTATCATCAAGTGGCACGAGCAATTTGACGCAAAGTATCCAAAATTCAAATTGTGGCGATCAAAGATAAATGCGAAGAAAACCCTTCAAATCATATATACGCGGATTGTGAATCAAGATCAAGCTATGAAGATCATAATAGATATGAAAAACATCTCCGCAGACCAAGACAATTTCTGGAGCGAAGAGGGTTTTAGACCCCAATGTGAAGTATCTTCGCAAGGTGCGACCGACAACCGATCCGAGGTTTTTGCCCGTTGCGTTCCAGACCGAATTTTCGAGGCCGAGAGATTGGCTTTCCGGTTTCTCGAAAAGTCTACCTGCACAGTTCATCAATACGTGGGATATGCGCCGGATTGAGGTGGGCTCCGACAGAATCAAAACTTCCACTGAAGTGGAAGAAGCGTTACTCGCACTCATGAGGGATGATTTCGGCAACGGGGTACTGAGCAGGAACGACCTATAGGCTCTATACAGCGGGTTGTTCTCTCAGGATGCCAGTCACAGCTCGGAAGACTCCATGGATCACCTCGCATTTCTCAGTACCATAAGCCCGGAAGGATTATCGACAATATTGTACGGGACAGCTACCTCTCCTACTCCTGAGAAACAATGGGCGGAGATATTCGGAATATTTTCGGTATGGCTTCTACAAAAATCTGCTAGACCTCAGAACAAGCGACATTTCCTGCTGCACCAGATTCAATACTACAGACAGCGCAAACTTTGGCACTCAAACAGCTCCTATGAGACCAAAGCAGCTGAATCGCAAAGGCTGATAGACTTGGTTCCTCGCCTCAACAAGCCGGTACAAGACCAAGTGTCTTCCAATATCCCGCACTTGAGGAGCCTTGTGGCATCGGCGAAGGTTTTCCTGTATATGCAGAAGAACAACCATCCTTTCTTTGACATTGAATGCCCAGATTTTGCCGAAGTCCTTGGTCTTTACCAGCAATGCCTTGAGGAAAACCATGGGAATAACCGATTCATTCGCGAGGTCTATACACAGGTGAACATCGCCCAACTCTACTTCCATGCTGCTTTCAGGCTCAACCAGCAAGCCATTGACCCCTTCTTCCAGGCTTTGGACAAAGCATTGACCACGCTAGATAAAATCAGAGACGGGTGGCGGGCTCTAGAGGGGTGGGAGCGGGTGCAAAGTCTCACGCTAGCTTTGGAAGACCGAATGATAATGACCATCAGTCCCTGGGCGGCTGCTGTCCTCAGTCAATTCCCAGACACCCATGACGAGGTGAGGAACAACATGATCTGGACCATGATTCAGGTGGCGAAATCCATGGGGTTAGGATGGCTGCTGGAGATTAATGCAGGGATTGTCCGTGACTCGGAAGGAGCCACAACGACTGGAGCCAGCAAGAATACCGACGACCAAGAGGTGGACAAGCGCGTGAATTGTTACCCTCACCAGCCGCTCGAGGACATTGAAGATAGACATGTCGACGCTGGAGATGCAGAAGACTCGCCTGAGTTGAAGACGGTTGAAGCAGAACCGAAGCAAGCTCCCGATGATCAGAAAATCCCCAATGACATTAACGCGCAATCAGTACCAGGTCAAGACTCGGAGCTTGCAGCAAGGGACACTCACAAGCCTGGCAATAATGACAAAGCTTCGGATACGACAATCGAAGACATGCAGGCAAAACTTTAGCAGTTGAGTGACATCGGCGGCAGCGCGGTCTTCGTAGATTGGTACAACGGAACATCTCGTCTTCAACCCTTCGCCAAACCGCTCATCGCAACCATCTCACCTGGCGAGAAACCCAAATGTTGCATCGCAGACATCACGTGGGAGACAATTGACGAAGTTGTCAAGGAATTCATCCACCTGGACACGAGCGACCGCAAGAAAAGAAAAAAACTACAAAATCCTATACAAGCTGAACCCCTTGATAGAACCACTGCAAAAGCTCTCTCGACCAGGCCAAGTCCTGGTCTTCTCCCCCTGCGGCAACCTTCAACGCATCCCTCTGCACGCTCTAAAAATCGACGCCGAAGCGCTCATCCACCGCAACCCCATCATCTACACCAGCAGTCTCAGCGCCCTCATCACTGCCTTCGAAACCCGCCAGTGCACCCAAACGGCGCCCACCACCACCACCCCCCCAACCCCTCATCCCCTCCGCGCCGCCATCTACGGCGCTCCCCCCACCCCCGCCGGCATCGCAGCCCTGCACGCCACCGCCTCCACCTTCGCCACTCAACCGCACACCGCCACCGCCTTCACCACCACCCTCCAAACCCCAGGCCTGCACCTCGTGCACTACCACGGCCACGCACACTTCTCCCCCACCGCCTCAATAGACCAGAGCCTGGAGTTCGCAGACGGCCACCTGACGTTGCGGGATATTTTCGATATCCCGCCCGGGCGCGGTCGAGGCTTCCATGCCACGCTGCTGGGCTGCGGCAGTGGGGCGAGCACGACGGCGAGGACGGATGATGTTATTGGCTTGGTGCCGGGGTTTTTCCATGCTGGGGCGGCGAGCGCGGTGGGGTCGCTGTGGCCGTTTGCCGATGGGGATGCGGCGCTGTATTCGGAGTATTTCCACGGCGATGCGCATGGAGTTATGAGGGGGGGGATGGAGAGGTGTTGGAGGAGGACGTTGAGAGGATGAGGATTGAGGATGAGGAGAGAAAAGTGGAAGCGGGAATGGAGGGGTTCTGAAATTTGGCCAAGGCGAATCAGAGGGCGGTGCTGAAGATGAGGGAGCAGAAGCCGGAGCTGTATCATTGGGGGGCGTTTGTGCTGAGTGGGTGGTGGACGATGCGTGTGCCCCATATGGGAAAGAAGGGATGGAGATGGAGTGGCTGCGTGGGATTGAGTTAGGGGAGGCTCGTTATGCAGAGATGGAATTGGGTGCGGACTTTGTGGCTGGGATGTGCTCGAAGGAGGATGCTTGTCCTTGGTCCTGTGATGTAGAAAATTGGTATTTCGAGCACTACCCATCCATGTACAACAACCCCCAAGGATCCTGCTCGTCTCTTATTACAGATCTGAACACCGAGCCACCCACCATTTCCACCCGGTATTAAACACTCACCCTCAAGCCCTCCCCTCCTTCCTTCCGGTTGAGCCCCTTTCATAAGCCTGGGTTTTTTTAAAGAGAGGGGAAAGGGGGAAAGGGGCATCGCGATGCGTAGTATACCCATTCAAAAAAGAAAGAGGGGAAAGGGGGAAAAGGGCATCGCGATGCGTATACCCATCCAAAAAAGAAAGAGGGGCTGAGTGGGGATGGGGGCAAGATAAGTGGTACATACATAGGTGGCCCTTTTCAACAGAGCGTTTCTTCGGTGGTGGGGGAGGGGGGCTGAGTGAGGGGCTGGGATAATGGAGGATTTTCAGAGGGGAAAGGGGGTGGGCACTTGCTCTCTGCCTGTTGCTGGCATAGGCCGCGTAGATAGTCTGTGGGAGGACCGCTCTGGAAGTCAGGGAGGGACTCTTGGTCATGAACATTCTCATGTGAGCTGTCTCTTCAAGACCAGGATGGGATAGAATTGCAGGGATACGAGGCCGGGGAGGAGAAATACGTCCTTGCAGCTGGGAAGATGATGGTACTGGAAAGACTTGTGGCCTATGCTGAGAGGTTGTGGGCGTGAGCGGTTTGGTCGGTCGATTGGATGCTTCTTCCTGGAGACTAAGAGGAGTAACGTGATGGAGGGTTTGAATGTATGGATTGAAGGATGATCGATAGATAGCCACATCCATTGTCTCCATGGGCTTTGAATACCTTGATTCATCTGAATTACCCCACCGCCATGCAGTAGGCCACTATGTATAGCCCGTCACGCTTGCTTGCTCCCACTCCCAAGGTCAGTGGGAATCTTGGGCGATTCGAAGAGATTTCTTTGGGCCGTAGTAATGGCTCGTCCACGCTTCCGCCTACTGTCTGTAAGGGCGTATGAAATGGAGATTGCGCGTGGGTTTTTGTTCTCTCTACCCTAGATCCTCCGCTTTCTTGCTCCTTGTTCTGGATGGTAGGAGTGATTAGGGGAATGGGTTGCGGTCAGAGCTTCCGGAGGCAGAGCAAAAATTGATTGGAACTGCTGTGAGCTTGCTAGAGGAAAACGATTGCTGCGTTTCTCATAACCCCTTTTTGATCTGAGGGAAAGAAGTCGTTTTGTGGTGGGGAGCAGGTTCTGATTTGCATGCTGGTTTTCAGTATCCCACTGGACAGGCGGTAAAGTCGGGGTCCGCGGATTACTGAAGGAAAGGTAGATGAGCTCGTACCGTACAGAAAACCGAGATCACGTGATATGCTTAGCTCGAAGGCCTATGCCAGTCCCACTATCCGGTTGGCTAAGTCGACGAGTCAAAGCCCACAGAGTACAAAAGGGAAGGTGAACGAGCTCACACAGAGGACTGAGATCCGTGATATGCTTAGCTTGTGGCCTTCCCCTTGCTGTCGGTCATCCACCTTCATCATCAGCCTACTGTGAGGTGAGATCCGTGCGGAGCGCGACGTTAGCGCGAGATGCAAGGATCTCCTTTGAGCCAACCAAGAGGGAAGGCTCTCTTGAGTCCCACCCGATCTCATCCCTTTTCCCGGTCGGGCAGCTCCGCCCTCTGCGCCTGCCGTGGCCAGCCTGGTAGCTCCGCCATAGGGGCTTGTTGTCCATGAACCTCATGCCTAACCGTATCTTTTCTGTCAAGCCCTTCGTACATAGCCTGACCGTTCTGAGGTTCGTCGCCCTCGACTGGCGGATTTCTATTTTTTGCTCGTTTTCCCAGGTAGTATGCCGCAGCGGCGATAAGCAATGCAGCGATGAGGGCGCCGATGCCGATACCGGCTTTGGCACCTGGTGTTAGGCTATTTGAGGACGATTGGGGCGAGGCTGTTGAAGTTGAAGGAGGGGGTAGGGATGTCGTGAAAGAGGTCGATGCGGTGCTACTGCTGCTTGTCGTGGAGGGCTGGAAGGCGGTCTTTGACAAGGTAGATGGCGGCTGGGATGTCAATGTAGCGAATGTGATTGGGCCTACCGCTGATACTACGGGGGTAGTTGATCTTGTATTGCTGCTGGGCGTGGCAAGCTGACTCGGGGATGTTGATGCTGAAGATCGCGTCGTGGCTGTGGAAGGGCCGCCCGGCGGCGGTATCGAGCTGACGAAATTTGTCCCAGTGATCGTTATTGTGCCAGCTACGGGGGTGACGACTGACGGCTGGCCAGTGACAACGCCGAGGGTGTTGGTTTGATCGAGAATGGATGTGAGTCCGTTTGTCTGATTGACTGGTTGTCAGCGTACTGCGCTCGTGGTTGAAGTAAGGCAAATTTCAAAACAAGAATCTCTAGGCAACGAAGAGACATGCAATATGGCGACATCAATCGAAGTATGGGCGCGACAAGAGACGTACAGATGTTGAAATAAACGTTGTCAGGGAATCTGGCATTTTTGGCACTTCTGCGACGGCGACGGGAATCGATACGAGGAGGCAATGAAAGTCCAGTCAGGATGGTATCATCAAGAGTGCTTCTAGGTAATTCCTAGAAGTCTGGAAGACAGGAAGTATTGCATAGGGTGTCTGGAAGACAGGAAGAAGCGACGGTAGAGATAAAGCTACGATTGAACATTTAGATCAAGATGAGCCAGGAGGCCAGATTCTTAGGATATTCCGAGGTTGAGATTTGCGGGGCCACCAAAAAGCAAGGTAAGCACACCACCCTACTTTGCCCGGACACCACCCTATTGCACTAAGCCTAATAGGGTAATTTCCAGGGTCCACGCGTTGTTTACATCGCCGCCGCCGCCGCCATCCTCCGCCAGCTTCTGCACCTTCTGCATCTTTTGCAACTTCTGCATCTTCTGCATCTTTTGCATTACCATCTACCTACAACTATAAAGCTCTTGTCGCCGCCCGATGCCTACCACGAAAGAACGTCAATTGATTTGCTTGTTCGAGACCTAAACAAGCACGCCAAATAGTCTTTGCAAACTCCACTCAGCGAACGCCGTCCGCCTTTGAGTTGACCCCAAATCTACCCTTCAGCCAGGTGCCTAACAGTCAATCGCCTACACAAAGCCAGCGAGGTGAACGAGGGGGTCGTCGACGAGATAGGCGAGGAGATGCAGAAGGGGCAACGGCAAAGGGGCAAATTTCAGGTGTTTCGACCTCCTACATGGGCAAGTTTCGGATGTAATTAGAGGTGCAAATAGAGATCGATTCTGAGCATGCGAAAGATATGTTTCAGGTTTAAATTTGCATCGAGATGTTCTTGAGAAACTACATCGAATTTGATAATAAACAGGCGCAAAACCATGTATTTCTTATTGTCTTCTCTTGACCTTGTTGATGTTGTTTGTTTACGAGGTTAGTGGACCTTGGAAATTACCCTATTAGGCTTAGTGCAATAGGGTGGTGTCCGGGCAAAGTAGGGGTGGTGTCCGAGAAAAGTAGGGTGGTGTCCGGCTAGTGGTTACCAAAAGCAAATGCAAGAAAAACCCTTTTGAGAATAGATCTTCCCAGAGTGCAGGAGAACCGCGATTAACGAGCCAATAACTCTCGGTTGGCGGTTTGCAAGGGCGCCTAAACATTGCTGTGATAGGTCAAAGTCCGAGGAGGCTATCACAACTCCACGAGAGGCGCTTAACCTTTGGCAGCCTGGCGTTGTGATAATGCTGTGCAGCGGTGGATACTGGTACTTCGTCCCTTCAAAGGACTCCAGCGCCTATGGAAACTCATGTCCCTCCAAGCTGTCGTGCATGGGATTGATAGCGTCCAGTACAGATGGAATAAAAGGGTTCGTTGGGTCACAGATCAAAGAGAGTAGGTGCAAAATGTTCTCGTCAGACGTACTTTAGGGTCTTCGAACCACTTTAGAGTCGGGTAGGCGTACACCTCCACGTTCTCAGAGCAAGTGCCTACCTTATGATCTTAAGCAACAGGCTCCAAGTTCTGTGGAAACATACCTATCTTTGTTCGCAACTGCACAACAGCTACGTCAATATCTGCGTTCATTAGCATCCGTATTAGGCCTTCACACTAGATCACCATTTTCGGCTGGGATCGAGGGCTATCCCTCCTCCCTATCCATATTTTCTCTTCCTCGTTTGCCCCCTTTCACCGGCCCAACGGGCCGCCTACCTCTCAATGTAGCCCCCCGAGTTCCTCTCTTTTCATGCAATTCCTTCATCTCCCGGATTGCCACTCTTGCAGCCTCCTCAACCCTCTCACCCAAGACATCCACCTCCTCCCTATTCACAGCGTACTCCTCCAACTTCTTCCCCAACGCGCTCTCAATCCTCTGCCAGATGTCAATATCATACTGGGTGACCATGCTTATCGCGTGCCCACTCTTCCCTGCTCTTGCAGTCCTTCCGACGCGATGAATGTATGTTTTGGAGTCGGGTGGTAGGTCGAAATTCAGCACAAGATCGACGGACGGGACGTCCAAACCACGAGCAGCAACGTCGGTCGCGACAAGAATGTCCCTGCTTCTGGATCTGAACTTTCCAAGGGCGCCCAATCGTGCGCTTTGTGAAAGTTGGCCATGAAGTGGGATAGCGCCGAATCCAAGACTGCGGAGAAGTATTGATATTCGCTGCGTCTCATTTACGGTGCGGGTGAAGATAATGCAGGAAGCGCCGGCGAACGGTGCGCTGAGCAAGTGGGCGAGGTAACGATCTTTGTACTTGTGGGGGATGAAGATATACGATTGGAGTAGTGTGCTGACTGTCTGATACTTGTCCGTACTGACTGACACCCGCAATGGGTTTTTCAAAGAGGCCCGCTGAAGCGATTCGACTTTCGAGGTCATTGTTGCGGAGAAAAGGTATGTGTGGCGGGTTTCCCGTGGAAGGACCTTTAAGATCTTGTCGATTATGGTACCAAAGTCAAGGTCTAGGAGACGGTCTGCTTCATCCATAACCAGGTATTTAAGATGTTTGAGGGAAAATCCTTTGGTGTTTTCGAGGTGGTCAAGAAGACGCCCGGGCGTAGCGACGACAATGTGGGGCTTCTTGCCCAGAGCGATAGCCTGGGGTACCATGTCCATGCCACCAACGATAACGGCGGTACGTACTGATATAAGCGAACCAAGCGCATCGAAAGCTTGGGATATCTGGTAGGCGAGCTCGCGTGTGGGAGCCATGACGAGGCCGAAGAGAGGTTGGGGTTTGTCCATCAATGCTGTTGTTCGTCAGTCATGAAGGTTTGGAGGGACCGCGGATAGGTCCTACCGTGCAGAATAGGGAGAGCAAAGGCAGCAGTTTTGCCGCTGCCCGTCTCTGCAAGCCCTATGAGATCTCGTCCTTGTAGCGCAAGTGGAATGGCCTGCTCTTGGATTGGAGTGGGGCTTTTGTAGCCCAAAGCCTCGCAGGCTACACATAGGGACTCTAGTACACCAAGATCCCTGAAAGATTTCGTTGTTGGGCCTTTTGGCGCAGACTCCAAATATCCAGCTTCGCTCTCAGACTGCTGGAGATTGTCCACTGGGGCAAGAGATTCAGATTCTTGTGAGGTTGGCCTAGACCGCAGCTTCTGCACAGGGTTGGTAGGGCCATCGAGCTTCCGCCTCTTGATTTTAGACATGTCTGTATACGCGGACTGCTCAAAACAGTTATGGCGCGGGGAAAGGAATTATACGGTGGTGGTGGTGGCTTAGAGTAAAGTACCTTAGACACACGAAGTGCCAAGGCTGTAGGGCTAAGCGAGACTTCCAGCATGGAGCGCGCTAATCTTATCGATAAGCCGAATTGTCCTAAATCTTGCAAATTTCTTTCAACCAAATCTTGCATTGACTGTGGTATCCAACATTCGGGAAGATGGCGCGTCGTCGTACGAAAAAGCACACGCACGTAGGTGCGCAAAATGGTTCCTCTAGCAGTGTCAGACCCACTACATCGTCAAGCCGAAACCCGAAGAGCATGGTCATTCGAATCGGAGCGGGCGAGGTTGGCCCCAGTATTAGCCAGCTGGTGAAGGATGTCCGAGCGATGATGGAGCCTGAGACGGCCAGTAGGTTGAAGGTATGTCCGCTGACAAGGCCGTCTAATGGCATACCTAAGCCATTGTGAATAGGAACGCAAATCGAACAGGCAGCGAGACTACACAACCATGGCCGGTCCTCTCGGTGTGTCCCATCTCCTCCTCTTCTCCAGATCGAACACCGGCAACACAAATCTGCGCTTAGCTCTCACTCCTCGAGGTCCTACCCTACACTTCCGTGTGGACAGGTATTCCCTGGCCAAGGACGTGCAAAGGGCCCAAAAGTACCCTAAAAACAGTCGCCAGGAATATCTTACCCCGCCTCTTCTTGTCATGAATAACTTCATCTCGCCACCTTCACCGAATGGCTCGGAAGCCGCTTTCCCGAAACATCTCGAGACTCTCACAACCACAATCTTCCAATCTCTCTTCCCTCCCATATCTCCTCAGTCAACACCACTTTCCAGTATTCGCCGAGTCTTACTCCTCAATCGAGAGTTGACCAAGTCTTCGTCTGATTCATCTTCTGCAAAGCCTGGCCTTTATACCATCAATTTACGACATTATGCCATCACGACGAAACGTATAGGACTATCGAGGGGAATTCGAAAGCTGAATGCGGCTGATCGCCTCAGTAGGGAGCGTAAAAGTAAGGGTGGGTTCCTCAACCTCGGTCGCCTTGATGATGTCGCAGACTATCTACTCGATCCCTCAGCAGCTGGCGGCGGATTTACCTCTGGCAGCGAAAGCGAGATCGAGACGGACGCCGAAGTCGAGGTGATGGAGACAAACGCAAGGAAAGTCCTGAGTAAGAAGCAAGTCAGTGATATGCGAAGCAAAAACGTGAAAGTTGGTCAGCCTGGAGCAACGGCTGTAGAGAAGAGGGGGGTTAAATTGGTTGAGATCGGGCCAAGAATGAGACTAAGAATGACGAAGGTTGAAGAGGGCGTCTGCGGAGGAAAGGTCATGTGGCACGAATACTTGAGTAAAAGCAAGGAGGAGGTGAAAGAAATGGAGAAGGTTTGGGATACGCGACGGCGCGACAAGGAGGCGAGGAGAAGGATTCAAAGAGAAAACGTTGAGCGAAAGCGGGAGGAAAAGGGTGCAGAGCCGGGTGCGGCTGATGATGGTCAGGAGGAGGAGCAATTCTCAGATGAAAATGATTGGGATGATGATCGTTTGGAGGATGACGAAGACATGGCCACCAATGACCGCAATGAAGGTGTAGCTGTTGGCTAAGATCGTTCGATGTGCTTGAAAAGGCCTTGCAGAAAGCATCCGCAGCGATGGTGGATGGTGACTTCCATCTTGGATAACAACATGCACTTGCAGCCAACTGCGAATCAAGAAACACCGAGTTATCCTGTGGGTTCTTTCTTGCACCGCCACTCTCCCCTCTTAAGGTCCCCAAACCAGTTCATTTCACCAAGCATTGCTTACTGGCTCGACTTTTTGGTTGCAGTTTCGCTCTTTTGGAACTCAAAACTTGGGCTTTTAAATGCTTTCGCGCGGTAACAGCGGCGCTGCCACTCGGCTGAGACGGGCAAAGTCAGCTTCGTCCGTTCAGACCTACAGGCCTACTTCTAGTGACGTTGTTGTGGATCCAGAGATAGCGTATCAGCACGCCCTCGTAGCAGCATCCGTCGCTTTTGAGCAAGCACATGGACGCGAGGTGAAGAGCAGGAGCAGTGGAGAGCATGGCACTCGTCAGCCCCTGAGAAACCGACAAAGCGTTCGATTCACAGGACCATCCGCAGTACCACTTAAGCAGCGATCCATTACCAGGAGGGATGCCGCAGATTACAGACCCAGTCTCGAAACATCCAAAACCATCCCACATGCTCAACGCTCACGGCGGGAACCATCCCTTCGCACCTCTGATAGCTTCGTGACTGCTCTGCCGGACCAGAATGAGGAGTACGTCGAGCAAAGAGTATCGTCCGTCCCCTCATCATATCGGAGGCTTCGTAAGACTAAGTCGATGGTCAATCCCGATAAAAGCTCCGCCTTCTCACTAGTGAACGGCTTCTCCAGGCCGAAAGGCCACCATTCACTCCGGCCACAAATCAACGATACTGACCCACGCTCCTCCCAAGACTCGCGCCTTCGCAGGTCACTTTCTTTCCGGCGGCAATCGACCGCGTCTCCTGAACCACTTCGCAAGTCCATCGATCAGGACAAGGCTGTACAAATAGCGCGAGACCAATTCGTTCGCCAGCTAGAACAGCAAAGAGTGAGGGAGAAGACTTCTGTTGTGGATTTCGCTCAGAAACGCAAGTCTGCGAAGCCGTTTCGCCGGACTGTCCGCACGAGCAGTACCACCAGCTATGGCAGTGCTATCGCGTCTCCTGCGACTGAAGCACTGGATCTCCCGAAGAACCAGGGCCTCGGACGTAAAGCGAGAAACATTTCCATTTCGCTCAAAAGCCGGTTGAAGCGGGTATTCCAAAAACCTTCTACGATTGAAAAGGTTATGCCAGCGCAACAGCTCGATGCAAGCCGTCCACACTTTGGAGACTTTATGTCGTCTTTCAATGGCACCCAACAGCGCTACGACCATCACATTCCCTCGCCTGACGACAAAACCATACGGAGGATTGACTCTCGTGGTCCGACATTCCGCGAAACATCTGCCTTCGTCGAGCACAGTTCCCGACCGGGCAGCATCCGTAGCGTTGAAAACGGCGTCGGCGCCGAAAAGGATGAGTCTCGTGTCTCAAGCTGGGGAACCTCTACTGCGGCCAACTCTTTGGTAACGCTCCAGTCCAGAGAGAACAAGCGACTGTCCACCATCAATGAGGGAGCCCCGTACCAACCATCGTCCATCCGCTCGTACGGAGATTTGGGGCATAACTCGGCAACTTACACGGATCCGACACGTGACTTTAGTGCCGGGAGCCTCTACTCGAGGCTGAGGCGAGAGATTGCAAAGAACGAGCGTATGGCGAGAATCCGTGGAGAGACTTTAGATGAAGAGGAACAGGCAGCAGGGGGCTTGAACTACGTCGCCAATCTCACGCCCAGAGGCTCCTCATTGGGCAACCAACAACGTGATGGAGTACGAATGTCAAAGTCTGTCATCTTCAATCCCACGTCGGTCATGAGCGGGAAGCAGTCCGAGGATTCCCAGCATACCCACATCATGATCCAAGATCCCACATCGCTGTCGACAGATTCGTTGCATGATTCGCTAGAGCGTAGGGAAATTGGTGGTTCACCTTTGAGACGACCTCTCCACGAAGTCAAGTCAGCTTTCTTCCCACCGTCGATCCATCTTGAAAGGAACAGCACAAGCCCGTACAGGCAAGCGATGCGCGGCAGTAGTGAGTCGGACTCGACGCCCGTAAAGCCCGGAAAGGCCCTCAACCTCTCAAAGACAGGTACTGCCTGGAATGAGCAGTCACCGTTCCTCCAGGTCCGGAATTTTACCGACTCGGACAGCATTTACTCGCGCACTACCAGTGGGAACACGCCTGGAGCGAGTGACTGCCCATCATCAAGCTCAGAGAACGATGAACGGCCTGGTATAGCTGTCGTTGCAAGCAAACCGATGCGATGGGACCAGTCGTTATCTCCTTCGCACAACAGGAAGACATCTACCGTCCAGTCGAGCGGTGACTGGAAGAGGTGGTTGTCCACCGAGGTTGCGCAGCTAGAGCGGAAAGGCACGACCCATACACGGATTCATGACGGTTCATCGGTCATCATTCTAGGACACAAAAGAGAGAAAGCGCAAATTAATGTTGATGATGTCGAGGTTGGTCGGCTGCGACTGACGAATGACACGCAGGTGCAGCCTATGGCACAACAGCAAGGCCTATCGCAATCTAGACCCATTCTGGCTCGTCAAGGTACCTCAGACTCGATGGTCGAGAGGTACCCTTTACTAGAGATTGGGGCACCACACCCGAACGCCCAGGGCGGGCAATCGCATTCGAAGACACCTGTGCCTACACAGTCACGAAAGCAGTCAGGTGCGGAGATAGAGAGTCCGCAGTCTATTCGTACCTTGAACCCAGCGACAGAGCTCCTTTCCAAGTTTTCCCGTCCATCACTGCAAACGCAGGCCAGTAGCTTTACGATGCAGAAGCGCCATGGCATAAGCTTCATGTCTTCGCGTACCGGGTCATCAGACACGCTTCGCACACCAAGTCCTCGCATCGCTATCTCTCCAAAACCCAGCCTGAACTCAGGTGGTCCCCATAGTGCGGAAAGGGAAGCTCGCCTCCGTCGTATGCAAAGCAGCACTTCGTTGGACTCGCGCCGCAACCAGGAGAATCGACCCTTCGCTAGTAGCGAGACCAAAGGCTCCACCGAGGGACAGTCGAAGCGTGCAAGGCAACCTTTCTCGACCACAGGATCTGCTGGTGCGGTCGAGAAAGAGGGAAACCAAGGCCTGATTGACCGCTTTCTCAGCAACCGGCGAAGGGATATGAGAGTCAGTGAGGAAAGTGGTGGTGACCCGGCGTTTATATGATGATTCGCAGACCATTCTACCTACAAACCTTGCCGCTATTCCCATCCGCAACGCATGTCTTGAACTCTACTTTTCACTATGGTCTGGGGGCGAACGCCATTTATCCCTATCACGAAGCAGCATCCAAGCCGCATGGTTCTCTGGGATTGGGGGCATGATGCGTAAAAGGAAGAATCGAAAAGTAATGCAATTGGTGGACAAGTTTATTCATTAAGAACACAATGAGTATGAGTAGCATTGGCTATAAATCAGACTTTGGCCATAGATATTGCGGTACAACTACCCACAATAATCATATCGTTAAGGAGAATCCGAGCTCTAGTGTTGGCACACCGTGTCTCCTTCAGAGTTCATTTTTATCTACGGCCCCTATGCATGCATTCCAATGCAGTCAAGTCTGGGTTTCGCCCATTCAAAGACAAACTAGAGGTATCAATGATTTCATGCCCCTTTAATTGATCTTTTAAGACAGCCAGTTTTCCGACCTAGGGTTGACATGTGAGGGTTGGCAGTGCACAGCCGTTTGCATTGGAGTTCGCAGGCCTTGCGGATCTATGAAGCTTTTGACATGTTTTACCAGGCTCCACCAAAAGTAGTGATTGACTATGCGCCTGGGTGCGCCTCTCCTGGGGACGATTCTATTACTGGTCTCACCTCTCTCGATAATTGCAACATACGCCGACGAAGCCTACACGAATGATTTCCACCACGCACTGCTCGGTACTCCCCAATCCCATACCACCTTCTTCCACCGCCCTTCAGCCGCCTCGAAAGCTTCACTGTTATATACTCTTTCCGAAAAGCTTGTGCTTGGAGCTATCAATCCGAAAGATGGTTCGGTAGTATGGCGGCAGCGGCTCAGCGCTCGAAACAGTAGCACGGGCGGAGGATATCTGAAAGCTGGAGAGGCTGCGACAGTGATCGGTGCTGTCGATGGCGAGGTACAGGCCTGGGATGCGGCTGATGGAAGGCTGGCGTGGGGATGGCAGGTTGCTGGAAGTGTAAAAGGGCTGGAGGTGGTCAGGGGAGACGCGCAAAGCGGTGTCTTGGTGTTCAGCGAAGAGGAGAATTCCAGGACTGTGGTCAGGAAGCTGGCTGCAGATAGTGGGAAAGTGGAATGGGAACACACGGAAGTAAAGTGGGTAGTTGATGTCTCATCTTTTCGCAACTGTCGAAGTTTGTGGGCTGACGTTGTGAAGTGGAGACCAGCCTTTCCGACTCTCGTCATCCTCGGACAAGGCCTACAGTATATCCCTGCACTCGGCACTGTTGAAGGGCTACAAAATCAGGGTGACAGCCTTCGACACAACGACTGGCAAGCAAGGCACCCAGCATACTCTGAGCTCGGATAGCGAAGTCACCTCTGGAGATGAAATCCTGTACATTGGCTCGCAGACTGCTTCGCCGCTACTTATCTGGACTGATAAAGCCTTTAAAAATCTTAAAGTGAACATCTTAGGCACTAAACACGTCGCTACTATTAGCGTTGGCCACGACGATGGAGAAGCCATCCAAAAGATCTATGTGCATGGATCTCGCGCCATTGGCGTTCCAGCGCACTTCTTGGTGCATTATCAAGCTGCAACCAGCCATTGGGCTGAAGTATACCATGTCGAGCCATCTACTGGAGCCACAATTAGGGCATATTCTCTACCGAAGGTCGAAGGCATGGGCGCTTTTTCGGCGAGCAATCAAGGTAGTAAAGTATATTTTACGAGGTATACTGACTTCGACATTGCACTTATACCTTCGACATCCGACGAGGTGCTCAATACATGGCCTCTACGACCAAGAAGTAATGGAGGTCTTGCCAATCCTCGTGGGCCGTTACACGCAGTGTCCGAGGTGATATCGAAAGGCTCTTCGAACTTTGCTGTCAGGTCGGCTTTGACATTGTCGTCCGGAGACTGGGAGCTTATTAGGAATGGCGAGCCTGTATGGATCAGGTCAGAATCCGTTGCTGGAACGGTCGCTGCAGCGTGGTTCGATTTGGGTGCAGTAGATGGCCTCGCTCAGGAGCTGGCTGCTGAAGCTCGTGGTGGTATCCTTGGTATCTACGTACACAGGTTGAAACGACACGCTCGAGATCTCATCAAGTACCTCCCTGCATGGGTCGAAGGCTTGCCCAGCACGGTCATGAGTACACTTTCAGGCAATCCAACCCCCGCTGCTGCTTCACAAAGTCAGCAAGACAGCTTCGGCTTTGATAAGATCATCCTGATTGCCACAGAACGCGGGAGAGTCATGGCGCTGAAATCTGGCAATCAAGGGAAAGTCCTGTGGAACGTCAAGGCCGTCAACAAGGCGCCAAAAGAGCCATGGCATGTTCTTGGTATGGAGGTCGAAGACGGGGTTGCCCTGATCCGAGGTTCGGGGGAAGAATTCCTGCGTCTTAGAGCAATCACTGGAGAAATCCTACAGTATCAACCAGGAGGTTTGATATCCGCATTGAAGACATCTACGTTCGTTGTGGATACTTCTGGGAAAACGATCTCGATACCCGTGAATGATGATGGCTCTATAAAGGAAGTCCCGAAAAGTGAACTAGGAAATGGAACTGTCATCGTCACTCAGGGCGACAAAGGAATTGTGAGGGGTTGGTCAGTCTCCCAAGATGCTAAGCCAGTCATCACCTGGGAATTCATATCCAGAGCAGACGAGGAAATATCAAGCATAACAAGCGCACCCTCTGGCGACCTCGTTGCATCGATTGGCAAAGCCCTTGGAGATCGAAACGTTTTGTACAAGTATCTCAACCCCAACCTCCTGGCCATAACCACACTACAACGTACAAGCTCTCGTGCTATAATATACCTTCTCGACTCAATCTCCGGCGACATCCTCTACAGCTCTGGTCAAGCTGGTGTTGATACATTTCAGGCTATCCCGCTGACCGTGGCCGAGAATTGGATAGCATACTCCCTGTACCTCAGTCCTGCAAGTAACGAGGCAGAGGCCTCTAACAGAGGCCCGACCACACCGAAAGGTCACCAGCTCATCGTCTCGGAACTATTCGAATCACCGGTCCCCAATGACCGCGGTCCTCTCGGCTATTCGTCCAACTCTTCCAGTATCCTCCCCGATACTGGAGCTGGTGACGAAGCCACAACTTCACCCTACGCAATCTCCCAAGCCTATCTCCTTCCTGGACCTATCTCTAAGATCACCGCCACCTCCACGCTCCAGTCCATCACTCCACGATCCCTCATCTGTATCCTTCCAAACCTCAACGCCCTAATTTCCATCCCGCGCTCTGTGACAGACCCTCGCCGCCCCGTCGGCCGCGATCCTACGTCGGCAGAGATCGAAGAGGGTCTCTTTCGGCATGATGCCCAGCTGGACTTCGAGCCCAAGTGGATTCTCACGCATAAGCGCGAAGTCATGGGCTTGACAAACGTCATCACGACACCTTCGCTGCTGGAGAGCACAAGTCTGGTATTCGCGTACGGAGAGCTTGATGTCTTCGGAACGCGGGTCGCGCCGATCGGAGGATTCGACATGTTGGGAAAGGGATTTAGTAGGTCCCAGCTCGTGGCCACGGTGGTGGGCTTGGCGGTAGTGACCGGTGCTTTGGCGCCAATGGTGAGTGCCTGGAACACAATCCAAGGATCCTACGTGTTTTTGCGGATGCCCGCTGATACGGTGAATAGATACGGAAAAAGCAGATCGATGCGTTGTGGACGTCTTGAGAATGCGCCTCTGCTCCTTCCGTAGCTGCTTCGGACATTGCAGGACCTACCTTCATTCGGACTTTCGGTGCGTATATACCCAACGACCGCTACCTATTCATTGCGAGATCAGAGAGAGTTGTCTGTACCACGAGCGGCGGCGTATCTCACGTCGTCACCTGTCCCTCCCCTTTCCTTTGCTACAAATGGTAGTCCGCCCAAGTATTCTACGTCTATCACCGCCTGTATGGTATCAATGTAAAGCTGTCTCGAGACAAGTCTACCCATTTCCAATAAACCGAAAGAGCATGCAGTAGCTTACCTAGTGCAGCAATCAAACAAAAATATTATAGCGCACAAGGGACGCCGGGAAAGTCATCATTCTAAGTTTTGCCTCACCAGGGCCCTCCATAATAGGACTTCTACCACAGTCTAGACAATCGACGGCATGGCATAAGCAGCTTCCGTAACAACATTGTCTTATCCATGCGCCTTCTAATACCACGCTTCTGTTGCATGATAACCTACCCAGAACACACAGCAGCACCGTTTGCTTTACAACCGCGCCTCTCTCTTTCCCCCTCATATTCTGTCCCAGTGATAGAAGATATATTCTCAGCCTGTCACAAGTTCGATGAAGGCTGTCCTGACCGAATTGGTATTATCCCTGACCCTTGTAAGCACGGGAATATTCTCAACGGTCTCATCCGTGCTGATGAGTCCTACGAGTAAAGCCCTTAAGACTTACAGTCCCGCCTCTCGAGTATAAGTGTCCTCTTAGCGAACATGATGGGTGCTAAAACTACAATTTTGGGGTCTATTCTGAAAGCCTGCGGAGGGAGTGTTTGCCTCTGTTCCCCTCCTTTCTTAGGTTTCGCTGCAAGTCAGCTAGCTGGAGCGACTTCTGTTCATTTATACTTTGCCCTGTGCGTTCGATTTTGTGTCAACATCTATTGTTGGGATTTGATCATGCTGAGGGGGCGCCATCCTACCTCGATGCCGCGCTCTTGGAATTCGATGGCGCAATCCCATAGAATGATCTGCATTACCTTATCGTAAGCTCTGCGAGCACGAATTGCTTAAGGTACTACCTCCATGAGTAGACAGGAGTGGCGATATCTCTCCGTGCCTACAACATATCGCTCAATATACGGATAACATCTCGAGTGGAATCATGGCGACCTCGCAGAAGGTCGCAATCGAACTGTACACCGCCTTTGATGATTTCGCACGCCAGCTTCTTCTCGCGACGCTCAATCACGGTGTTGGTACCTCGTCTGGAAGCCAGAAGTAACCGAACCACAATTGATATGTCAGTTTCGAAGCCTACGCGCAGCAGATTCTACGCCCAAGCTCCCGCGCCGGAGTCGAGCTCTCGTCAACAGCGGGCCCCTGAGGCGGGGACCCCGGTTGTCAAGGCCTTTGGTGGCATTCGCTGTCTAGGCGAGTTGACGATGCAGAAAACGTATGGCGGGAATCAGGAAAAGACTGTCGGAATATGATGCCAATCCCATCTTCTCTCAAATTCGGAACTGCAGGAATATAATATATCAACTTGTACCGCAGTATAACAATACGGTATATCTTAGAGTTGTCGACGGATCCCAAACCTTTCTGTGGCCCAAACTTCTCTAGTTGTCATTCTTGCTTCCAATTCAGTCCCTGAGGCGTTCGTGATTTCCATGGTTTTGTTCTTGAATGCTGCACTCTTTTGCATAACTCTACCCTTGTTATGGGGTCTTAAACGCTCGCGTTGAGACTGGTAAGGCACCAGGTGGGTTCCATGCCTATTTCTAGAGTTAACGAAACGGTCAAGAGCGGCATGAGAACATTATTTCTCGGATACCCGGCCAACGTCAACATCGGTACCCTCCACGAGGGTTGATGCATCGATCTGGACACCGGTATTATTAGGGATCCGTGGCTCTCGTCCGCAAATGAGAGCTATACCCAGCGTCTTTTTTGTACTTCTGATAAGGTCTCCTGATCCTAGACAGCTGGGTTGCCTTTCTTCATGTTGTTTGCTGGCTGCTTGCCATGTCTCATCTTAGTGATCCATACGTAGTGGTTGGAAATAGCTATCTTCCTCTCCTCTCCGCGTTCCCCCATCCTCACCCCAGACATTACCTCCAGGATCTCACACAAGAATGCCCAACAAAACCCAAAATGCCCTCCCAAGAGCCCACCAGCAACCCCCCCCCCCCCAAAACCGAACCCCTCCCATCAACGTGACCTACACCTTCCTCTGGTCTGAACTCTCCAACTCCAAACCCCGCCGCCACGCCCCATCCACAGCTTCCCGTCTCCGCATCCGCGGCACCAGTCACACGGCCGCCGACGACAATGGCTCACTGCGCTGCTCCGCGCGTTTCTCCTAGGGCACGTTCCTCGCTTCGTTTGACTGCCTGTACCATCTCTCCACGGACACGTTCGCGAGGTTCGGGGTGCAGGAGGGGATGATGAGGGGGGGGGATGGGAGGATATTGATGGGGTGGAGGTGTATTTTCAGAGGGGGGAGGGGGGAGGTGCAGGATGATAGGGCTGAGAGGTTTATTATGGCGGAGATGAATTTGGGGTATAGTGGGTGTGTGGAGGCGGGGGCGCATATGTATGGGAAGAAAGCTTCGAGGGAAGAGGAGAAGTGGAAGGGGGTGGAGTTGTCGAGAGGGGAGAGGGGGCGGTGGTTATGCGCGATGAAGAAGATGTGGATGAGTGAGTTTTTGGGGTAGCTGGCAGGTTGCTGGAGGGGTTCTCATCTAGGATGACTAGCGTGTGGTTCTCTCGAATATTTGTAGTGGTCTTGGGGCAAGAAACACTTTTGTATCTGGCTACTGAGAAGTGTTTATTGTGATTCGTCCCTGGCGAATGTATAAGTAGATTGGCAGAGGGCGCAGAGACCGAGAAGATGCTGTTGAGGGCGTGGATTTGAGGACCTCGCGATCCAGGAAAAAGCGGTGTCTATGAAGAAGGAGATCAAGTGGTGAATTGGACATGATAATTGCGATTTAATTTCTAAACGGTGCGGCCGTCAAAGTTTCACTAGAGGAATGCATTGGAAGACTATCAGAGTTTAAGTCTGCACTGACGATGACAACGGAAGCTGAAGGGATTGCTCGTTGGAAGAAGAAAGAAGGAGACCTGTGCATGTATAGAAAAAGGGAGAAATACTACTTCCCACCTATCAATTGCTGCAGCTGAGCTCCGAATCCACCTTGCTTAGCTTTGGCAGTGATCTCCGCGGCGGCTCCGAGTCCCTCTTCGGACGGCATGTTGACAATCATGAGATACAGTACCCCCTCTTGTATCTTCCTCTTCGCAGCTCCTATAGCTCCACCCGGCCCCCCAGCCAGCTGTTCTTGGCGTCCGAGTACCGAAGGTGGACCTCTTCGTGAGTCCCGATAGTCTCGCTTCTGCTGCCAACGCGCCCCTGGGCTGATGGCGCCACCTGTGAGTACGGTGACCAGTCCCCCCTGATTAACGGGGTGGTTTGGGTCAGCCCAACGAGAAGCGAATTCTTTCCGAGGTGCGACGTTCAGGTGGGCTGCATCTGGATTCTTGCCCTCGAAGGTGGCTTGGGCACGGCGGTCCGAGTATTCGGCGGCAAAATTCGCAGCACGCTTGAAGGCGTTCTTCTTCTCTTCTTCCGGGGCTCAGCGGAAAAGGGGAAATACAAGAGGTGCTGCTTCAGGCATCTGCGCCACCAACGTGGGTTTGCCGCTCGAAGACCGCAACGAACTTTGATTTCCCGTTGTGCGGGAGGCAACCGCAGAGGTGATGAGTGTTAACGTCAATGGTTTCACTGACTGTGCTGGAAGAGGGTTGGTAGCACATTGTCATCGCATAGAGACCGCGAGGTCTGAAGAGACTGGTGTTTATGGCGTCGTGGAATATATTGGTCACGTGGGAGATGTACAGGCGAAGTCCGGCCTCTACGGATATATGCACAACAACGGCAGTAACGTGGACAATGACGCTTGGTGCCAGGGCTGCGGTTTCAGCCACGACGCTGATGGCGACAGCGACGTTCACAGCGTTGAACCAGCCTTGTTGGTTGATTGAGCGATCAAAGCCTTCGTGGAAGTCCATGAACCTGGCTTCGTCGATGCCGGATTCCTCGAGGACTGGTGCATAGGCACGCACAAAACCGCGAGTCTTGTTCTGAGGTCTGCGCTAGTAAATGATGACTGAGCAGGACAATCGGCCGACAGCCTGTTGATACGAGGGAGGTGGATGTTGACGTGTGAAGGTTTCGATGATCTGATCGAGCGATTGCTGTTCGCCAGTCGAGTCATCGGCTCAGTGGGGTGCAGCTGTGTCTCGGTCTCATCGCGGATCCAATCTTCTTCGTCTTCATTGTCGCTGCTTTCCTCCGACGACCCGCTGTGGTCTTCGTTGTAAGGAGGCGGTGCCGGTGTAGAGCTCGATGGGTCATGCGCTGCGACAGGCGGAGGAAGGCCGTCCTGTGCAGTAGCTGCTACTTTCGTTTGGTTGGATTCCTGGCGATGGGCATACGCTTCGGTCGCGAGACCAATGGCGCTGCTGATGCCCTTTGACAAACGTCCCTGTCTTCCCCTAGGCATCCTGGGGGTCTGGACGAGCTTGAAATCGGACGAGAGGTAGCCGGTGGCACCTTGGGCGCACCAAGTCTATCGTTCGGGGTAGGAGCAGCGAGTATGACCCCTCAAGTATCCAACAGATTACTTTTGCAGCGCAATAATGCACCACAGAATCGTCGCACGGGTTGTCCTGTGAGGGGAGAGCGAAAGGGCACCGTCGAGCTTACTCTTGCCAAAGGTCATCTGTCGGCCTTCGGAGCTTACCTTGACGCGCGTAGTCAGTTGCAAAGCCTGGAATGGTGTCCAAACCCAATTGCTTTGCCGTTGTAGGACATTCTGCATCTTTCTACGTCCTCCATGATGCTCGAGGGGCGGGATCAGGGTCCAATGGAATCAGTACCTGACAGTGAGAGAAGAGGTTCTATGGTTGCTTCACTGCATCAAATATCCTGAAACATGCCAAGCATACTATCGCTAGTGTGACATGATTGTCCATCACGGGATCTAATCCAACGACGCTAAAGCGTTATAGCCTTGGCATTCTGGGCTTGGCACGTACAGTAAAGCAACGACACTTGGCTCGGTTTTACTGACAGACCATGTGTTTAATCCATCCTCTAACAGGATCAATCTCATGTTTTAGCCGGCCTCCACTTCTTGTCCTCCCCCGGATCTGCTCAAGGCCGGGCCTTATTCCTAGCTATTATACTCTCGAGCCCTGAGGCTCGTGGCATGCGGAGGATGTGGAGGCCAGATTCTGGACACATGCTGGAACCGATGGCCTCGAGGCATTGTGTAGCATTAGAACACCAAGCACAGTTCCCGGATATTGATGTGCAGCGGCACTAGGATCGTTAGGCTAGGTTCACGAGAAGCAGAGCCCAGCCAGGCAGCGTAGGTGACAACACCTGCTGCCTGATTTCGATATCAGCTTCAAAGTGCTTGCCATACCAATTGTTGGCGCTGTGTACGAGTATTGAGAACTTCGCTCCAGGATCTCGACGGTCCTCGCAGACGCGGCTTTCGAGGCCTTCGGGTGGTCTCCGGTAGGGAGCTTTGGATCTCACTCTAGCGAGCCAGATTTTCTTCTACCTGTGGCTGAGGAGGTTTCCACTCAAGATTCCAGAGTGTAGAGTCTAGCAGAATACTGTCCACACGCCAAATTCTCGCTACGCTTTCAAGATCTTCCAAGACAATATCAACGGTATGAGAGAATGGCACGTTTTACAAGGCAGACATGGAGGTAGCTTTGTCAGACTCCCAGCTTTAGAAGAAGCGATCCGGGCTCTAGAGTACAGAATAGTCTAGAATGGCGTTGTGACGACCCATAGGAAAACGGCCTATATTTCGCTTGAATGCAAGGTATATACGGCGCGGAATATAATGACGGGTATTGCAGCTCATGCTGATGGAAGAACCTGAAGAATTCGAAATTCTACTAAGCACGAGCCAAGGATTACGTCGATATTCATTAGATTGCCGACTCGACTCCACTCTAGGCCTTGCGATGCTGTACCTGACATGAGAACACGCGTTGTCAAGGTTGAGGTGCGCAGTTGGCAACACCAATCCTCTCTGAACCCCGGTATATAAATCCTAGGCTTCTTTCGTCATAGTTGGGGTTGAGAATTCCACCGGACGTCTTGCGTACGTCATAAGCTGGCGTTTAAACACCTACTATTCGCGAATTCAAGCCAACGGCGGATAAAGCCGAGCGTCTCCAGCTGTCTTGACGCATTTTCTCTCTCCCGACCTGGGCTTTTCAACCTCGCCAGTACAACAAGACGCGCATATTACGTTGGTCGAGCACCGGACTTTACCCTCTGACTGACAATGGATAGTGTACCTAGAATTTAGAGAAACCTACTTCCGCGACGAGGAATGACCTAAGGAAACCTCTGGGAAGAAGAATTGTTCATCAAGTGATGCGGAAGAGGTCAGTGTCCAAGCGGTGTGGTTACGATATATAAAAAGAGGCTTTGGTCGCCTCCCAGACCTGAGCTTGACATTCCTCCATGTCCGCGCTCGACCAATTCAACACGTACCTCTCCATTAGCGTCTCAGCTCTTGCGCTGCTCCGTGTTGCGTCAGCTCAATTGGCCAACTACGGCGGCTTCACAGCGAAAAACCCGTCAGATGCCAAGACTGTTGCTTCCATCCACAATGTCCTGGCTCTTTTCAATTATGCGCTCGATGCGAAGAATACTGACGCTCTCCGCGACGTGTTCACCGATAATGTTACCGCAAGGATTGCTCCCACGCCCACCAACAATCTCGACAGCTTGATCAAATTCTACAATGGAACGGCTCTTGGCGATGTCATGACTCAGCATACTGTGCACACAATCTTCATTTATGATCTAGCGCCCATGAGCGCCAAGTCCATCAGCTACGCCAACACTTTGTACTTCGGCCCGATCAGTCAGGGACAATCCTTTGCTCGTGACGTTGATACGTTCTATCAGAGGTATGACGATGTTTGGGCAAAACAGCGGCACGGCCAGTGGAAGATTACCGACAGGTCTGTCAACGTATATGTAAGTCTCGGGAGTTCATCTGGATCGCGAACGGTTCAGAGACGGCCTCTAATTGCGAGTGAAGGGCCAAATTGGGAATTCGGCTCTGGCACCGCCCACATAGCCCACGTACAATACAATAAAGTATACTTCGAGATGATTTTCAGCCATCGATGTTACAGGACTACAGCGCTGCTAAAGAAAACTCCTATCTGAAAAACGAGTAGTTGGCGTGCGTGGATCAAGGTTATATCCTTCATGTAACCATTCCCTTTTCCGTGGTTGTTCTCAGTACTCCATGTGCAGAGACTGTGGATCATGAGAAGCTATCATGGAAAAAGTGGGGACTGAGTATAGCGCTCTCTCTTCCCAGCGGCCTTTCTAATAGTTGCCTTTGCTGGCCTGCCAACGGCGAAGGCAAGCAAGCAGGATTGTCGTAGGACATCCAAACGCCATCTTCAACCTCTTCTGTTCAACCTCGCTCACATCTTATCTCGATCATGAGATCGTTACCCTTGGCACTATTGACCAGCCTTTCCATTTTACCACACTCTTGTATAGCTTACCAGCAGCAGCCTTCGCCCCTTTCTGCTAACAAGATTGGAAATCTATACATGATGGCGCAATATTCTACTGAGCCTATCGCGGGTAATATACCTGATTTTCTCTATGTTACTGTTATTGGAGGCTTGAACAGCGCGAAGTACCGTGCAAGGGAAGATGCTGTTAACAGCAGGCGACCGAGAAAAGCTCAAAGTTTCGACTTCGAAAGACAATTGCAATCGTATCAGCATCGCAACGAAGCTGCTTCATGCACGCAAAATACAGTACAGACTCTTCAATTGTCTACGATGAAGCCTCGTGTACGAGATCGTGATCCCGCTATCCGAAACAGATAAGTCATTGCTGCGTTGGACTGTTGCGCGCTGCCATCCAAGTTCTCTTGCTGACTCCGCATGTATCTAGGTAGTGCTTATAGTATGACATAGCTTACGCTCACCATTCCTCAACGTACTTCTTACACTTGTTAGATTATTCTCACACCGGCCAGACTGCAGGGAAGCGCTAAGCCTAGCAAAATCCTGGAGGATCCGGAGATTGAATTGGGATTGTGTGGAGGGTTCGGTGTGCTCAGCATTGCGCACACTGGGCGGAGAAAAACCCGGCCTTGGAGTCATCCACGAGACCATACACACACCGTTGGTCCGGGTGAGCAGGCAGCAAGACGAGCTTAGCCTAACCTGATCTTCCATCAGAGCATGTGGACTCTCGCCTAACACAGAGATCCCTGCATTACCGTTCCTCTCGAGGAAAGCAGACGTTTGAAGGATCTTACGATCAAGCTACCTTGACATTCGACACTGTAGTCTCCTCTCAAAAGCCACCAAATAAGACCACTATACTATCACGATTCTGTCCTCGATTCCTTGTGGAGATACTAAGCGATGATCCACACGACTTGCATATCAGACCACGTTTTGACGAAAATCCAACCCCCTTTTCTTGCCTCTCATGATTCATGCTCAATCTTGTACGGCCGGAAGAGCGAGAAGGGCGGTACATCTTCCTATCATAATTCCTGCTACGTTCCGTCCCGCTTGACGTCGCAAGTATCTCACGAGTCGCATATATCTTACTTACTTCCGCCCCTGTCATTGTCAACACCAAGAGGCATACTTCCATCGGAGACCACGACCGACACTCATGTACATCACGGCGGGATCGTGGGAGATAATCCTAATTTATCCGCGCATTATGCGACACCAACAAGATGCTCTTCTACCACGCCCTGTTCGGACGTTCTGCCAGATATGGCTTATTCTTCGATCCACATGGCGAAGCCTCAGAGCCTTCCCTATTGATTATGACCTCCCACCAATCCCGCGGGTTGGGACCTTTAGTCTACATCGTCATTCGGCAACCCCCTGCATACAAGGTGGTGGCACAAATCCTTCTTGTTTTGAAAAAAATCTCCGATCGAGACTTGACCAACCCCACGACGGGTCGATCTGTACCGTCTTCTTGTTATTCCTGAAGTTTATTTGGCCGATTGCCCCTGTCTCCCCTGTCTCTTGTGCTTCAAGATTCCGTTCAATCTGCAGGTCATCCCATGCAGTTCATCAAAACGACCTATGGACGACCATCTCCGGCTGATCACCTTGTGATGGATGCAGCTGAACATTCTCGTGATGGTTGCACAGCACATCAATTATATGGCCACCAGGCTGACTGCCTAAGAATAGGCTACAATCCTTATCAGTTGCAATCTCACACCTATGTACCTGGGGGATGCCGTTCTGCTGATGGTGGAATGCAGCTGCGTTTATACCGGCTGTGCAATGCCCCGGAACAATATTTAATCACCGTAGTTGTCGCTCTTTCTTAGAGTACAGAGCACCGAGAACTTTCCTTCCAGCCCAACTACTCTACCGCACCCACGTTGAAACACAATCCATAAGTTTCTTACAGTCTTTATATCTACCTTCTACGAACACACCGCTCTCCCTACCTACCCTAGCTCACACAAGATGGTGTGCTTCAGAATTTCATCAGCAATTCCTACTATTGCACTATTGACATGGCTCTACCCAACCACCTGCATAGCGGCTGCAGTAAGGAACCCCGACACTCAGACCATCACGCAGACAGGCAACCCGGCGCTCACTGGCGCCAAGGATTGTTTCCTCAACGCCCAGCCCAGTGTGGTTCTCTCAGATGACAAAGGAGGCAATAGCTATTTAACGTCGACCGGCCTCAATTGCCTTGATGATGGTAACCCACATGACGCGGAGTGCTGGAGTGTCCTCAAGCTCGATGAGTGGCTGCCTCAGTGGTACCTCCAAACTCCTCAGTGTGCTCAACATGCCGCCTCCGAAACCGATTGTAACAAACAGGACCCCCCGGAGCCCTGGACGACAACTTTCATGCGAATGACGATGAGGGGTGGCGATTGGAACGGCTGCTCCGACCCTTGGAGTACAAATTGCCAGTGGAGCCCAGATGCCTGCCCGCTCCTTGGGAACAGCCCTGCGTCCTTGCTGAGAGCTAGATATAAATATGTGTCGTACACGATTAGTAGTATGTATAGGTCTCTTCCGTCGACCTGCTCGATATCATTACCCTGGAGCTAACTGCCTTAGATATCCACCAGTTCTTTTCGACTTGGATCAACCTGATGAGCAGTACCATGAACCAAGCTGCAGATAGCGTCTCCGGTATTATCAGCGTAGTCGACCCGATCAAGGCCTCGCATACCGGCCTAAAACTTTTTCTCAATATCCTCACCTTCGGGCTAACAGTCCTCAACGGACTCGACTTCGGGCTCAGCTCTACCGTAACAACACTGTTCTCTGACGTGATCGGCGCCATTGAGAAAGCTCCCACGGTGTACGGTCAGATCTGGCCCAAGCAAACGGCAGAGTCCCAAGACATCCAAATCGACCATCTGACAGACGAGCTGCAAGGGCCGAACGGCATACACACGACAATCTTGGGGAACCTTGGCCGTACACTCGAGGTTGTTCAGGGCGCCAACCAAAGCGACGTCTCCGCATTCCTGGCATTCGCGTCTAATGGCCATTTCTCAGCTGACAACAATCCCTCACCATTCGAAGCCCTTGGCTCATCCATCCAGAAAAGCCTGCTTCAGCTTTTCACCACCTACCTCGTGTCCGAAGCCTTGCATCAGAATGGGTGGCACGCCCTGATTGTCCCTGGAGCGAACCCTCTGACGCTTGACCAAGGCACGGGGCCGTGTCCGCAGTGGGCCAATGGAACAGGGAAGTATGAATGCAACTGGTGGAAGGGCGACACCAAATGGATGGCGTGCAACAGCTACGACAACAACAGCATGTGCGACAACTACTGGTGGTACAGCGAGACCCACAACAGCGCCTACGCTCTCGTCCAGGATGGCAAAAAGCCCGGAAAGCAAGGCGGTACTTTCCTGCGGACAATCTTCGAGAAGGGCTGGTCCACCGGTCCGCTGCTCTTCGAGAACGCGGCCATCTGCGAATTCGCGGCGCTCATCTCTCAAAGCGCCAGCGGCGTCACGTACACCGCCAACTACAACGGCACGGCGGGGTTCTTCTACCAAGGACCACCGTTTACGGGCTACGCGGTTGTCAATGCGACTACCAACTTCGTCTCGATTGCGGGAAGCGATGCTGGCAATGCTTTTGTGGCTGCTACCTGGAACAAGGATACGTTGACTAGGGTCAAGCATCCAGACCTTGTGTTCGGTCTCGGTGGTCAGGAATGGAATTCCAGGTGTTCCAGTCAGTTGAATACTACGATCGCTAACAGTTGGGACCCGAAGAAGGGCGATTGGACCAGGAATGACGGCAAATGAGTGAACTCAACCACTAGGTCGGACTGAGTCTCGGTCTCTGTGGGATCTAGTAAGTGCAAGGCGTTGAGCGAAGGGTGTTTCCCAGATTGCTGAACCTGGTTGTCTGGGCTTTCCTTGCGATGATGATCACGTCCTTTTTTTTAACGTGTATTATGTACGATGATATACGATGATGTGTTTTTCCTTCGGATACAGCTAGTGCTGCTTCAATACCTTGTGACATAACTAATCCTATGATACGTTGAGCGACCACCTTCTGCCTTCCTTCCCAATGTACTCTGCCCTTCTTATGTGGCAACTGCGCTCGACGAACCTTGAGGCTGTTGGCTTCGCATGCTAGACACCCGATCGTCTTAGAGATTCGTCAACTCTGTTACTCTTTATTTCCCCCGTGTCCTTCCGGAGCTTCATTTGAATGTTTCGACAGGGTAAAGGCGAATATTGCGCTTGTTCGTTTATAAGCCTTTTACTAGACGTTCAATCCCAACGTTTTTACAGAAAAAGCGCGCCACTCATTACCGCCCCACAAGACAGCGAGAGGGTCCAGTAAGCACAAGCCGCCAACATACAAGCTACTGCATATTTCGAGGCCCTCTGATCCTCGCAGCAAGCACGCCTTGCTTTACAAAGAAACATTGGTGCATCGTCTCACCAGGCCTCTTCGATCCGAAAATGCCAAAGACCGAAGGATGTAGGCGAGCCTACATGGGAATGGGTAAAGTGGTAAGGTTTTTCGTAATTGGGGGATAAAGAATCCATGAGATGGATCGTGGGGAGGCTTTCGTGGGGTAGGTCATGGTAGAAAGGCTTTGTGCCTCTCTTTGTCTTCTTCCTCGCCTTGTCTCTCCTCATCGCATTGCGTACCAGAAATCCGAACAAAGAAACCAACCCCTTCTTTGAAGATGTCTGCGATGTATAAGAGCTCGACGCTTCATCACAATGCCTTTCTTCCTGTGCCAGTGATTTCGCGAGACTGCTTTCTTGACCAATCTCTCACAAGCCTTAGTCACCGGGAAATCACTCACTACAAATCAGAGCATCATTTGAAGGCCTCCTATCTTGCCGGGCAAGATGTCTGCACGTCGTTTCCGTCCCAACGACTCCGAGTCCTTTCCCCCAAACACGCTTCCGGATGATAACTTTCTCTTGGACGATACCATGGCACAGTGGACCAACGAAGTCGGCAACGACCTCTTCAGTTCGCAAGCCGAAGCCGCGTGCGGTGCGTCCGCTAACGAATGGGTGATTCCCAATGGAGCCTTCGATATCCCCACCGCGCAGTATCAGCTTACACAAGACAGCACCTTTGACAGCCTGTTCCTCCCTCTAATCAACCCACCGCAAGCCCTCGCCGGAGCCCAGGAACTGCCTCTGCAGCAGGTAAACGCATCATCCTACCCCGAGAACCCCTCGCTGACAACCGGCTCGTGGGTCTGGGTGCGCGATGCCCCTCCGATCAGCCAGTATGACGCCAACCCCTCTCTGTTCGGCGGCATCAACATCGACCCCGCGCTGCTGGCATTGGACCCCCCCAATCCCTTCCACCCTACCCGCACACCCCAAGTTCCTGACGCCCAGCCTTCCCTCAGCTTCGCAGCCCCCGAGCCGGCCTCCAGCCCATCATGCTCGTCCCCCTCCAAAAAGCGCAAGCAACCCCCCACCACCGACG
>JAABUS010000938.1_pt1 | contig 69085 bp, 4 predicted proteins | sample 5560161 | NCBI WGS metagenome assembly JAABUS01 (sample SAMN10711885, study PRJNA513376) | rock metagenome | isolation source: Antarctica rocks | place: Antarctica: Victoria Land, Trio Nunatak nord | collected 2016-01-04
CGGTGGTCGGCCGTCTTTATACCGGAAGAACCTAATCGGGTTTAGTATAAAAGAAATAATACTAACTCGATTATATCGAGCGATAATAAAAATAAATATAAAATTTATATTAAATAACTAGGGAAAAGATTATAAATAATAATAAAGCCTAAAAAGAGTAAAATTAGGGAAGAATAAAAGTAACGATATAATTCACGTAAAGTTTAGTAGATAGTAGTATATTAGTTAAATAATATAGTAAAGAAGTCGGAAAGAGGTAGATAATAACTATATATTAAATAAAATTAATAATTATTTATAGAACTCTAATAGACGTATATTTAGTATTAAACGCGTAAATTTATATAGTATTAATAATAGTAGCGGTAGCGGTAAAGGCGGCGATTTAGGTTACGGCGGAGAAGTCGCTAAAAGTTAATAAAGCGATAAGAACGAAGAAACCGTTAAAATCGATAAGGCTATAAATAACGATATAAATAAATAGAACGATAATATAAATTTATACATTTAATAAACGTATTATCTTAATAACGATATATATATTTATTAAACACGATTTATTAATAGTAATTTACGCGTTTAATAAATATAATACTCCGACTATAATATAATCGCCCGATACGATTCGCGCGTATTCGTATTTAGTATAACTGTATAAGATAGTAAATAGTAACTATTAATAAGAAAAGGCTACTTTTAGTAACTCTTAACGAAAGTAAGTATTAAAACGATCTCTAGGGCTAGTATATAAACTAAATAGATCTAAACGTATTTTGTATATTTTTCGGTAGAATACTAGCTCCCCGCTTTACCGATGGCCTATAAGAGTTATCTAGACGATTAACTTACTACGCCCCCCGTAACTCTTTCGGGTAGTATTTAAGAGAAGTCTAAAAATCAAGTTCTAGGGTCTAAACGTTAAAGAGATTAAGGGTATACCTTAGATATAAACCTAAAGAGACCCTTATAATAAACTATCCGAATTACTAGTCCGAGGTACTTCTATCCTAATAATATAAAGACTCTCTAGGGGACTACTAGCGCTTAGGGCTAAAATAAATTTCCACGTTAATTAAAACTTTTAATATCAATCTCCGTATTAAATCGATAACTCTATAAATATTAGGTTTAATATTATAATCCCGTATAAAGGTTTATATATATAAAGTATATATAAACGAATATATAACTTATTCCTACCTCTATATATAATTTATATATAATTTATTCCGATTTTTATATATAACCTATTATATACTCGCTAAAATAATTAATAAAATAATTTTTTTAAATTAACCTTTAAGCGAGCGCTAGAAAAATATTTAAATACGATAATTATTTTATTATATATATTATTCTAGATAAGGCTCCGAGGTAGTTCTAGAATTTACTTTATTAATTATTTTAATAATCGCGTAATACGGGGATAATAATAAACTATATATATATATATATTTATAAACTATATATAGAGGTAGGAATAAGTTATATATATATATATATTATATATAAGAGTAGGAATGAGTTATTTATAAAAACTATAATAAATTATATATATATAGAAGTAGTAATAAACTATATATATACGTATTTATATATAAAGATTACGCTTCGGATTAATATAGGATAGGGTAGAAATTGAGGTATAATCTCTATATTAACTTAATATAGAATGTTATTAAAGTAGAGTAAGAGGTAAAATAGAGTAGAATAAAAATTTATTAAAATATCTCTACTATATTAAAACGGATTTCTAATAATTATTATAATAAATCTAAAAACGTATTATAGTTACTATTATTTCTATAAATACGTGTATTTATAAATATTACTATTTTTATAAATATATATATTTATAGTTACTACTACTTTTATAGATATATATATTTATAACTACTACTACCTCTATTAATATATATATTTATAACTACTACTACTATTATATTTATAAATATACGTATTTATAATTATTACTATTTCTATAAATATATATACTCATGGCTACTACTACTTCTATAAATATATATATTTATAACTACTACTACCTCTATCAATATATATATTTATAACTACTACTACTATTATATTTATAAATATACGTATTTATAATTATTACTATTTTTATAAATATATATACTCATGGCTACTACTATCTCTATAAATATATATATTTATAACTACTACTACCTCTATAAAAAGTATATATTTATAATTAATACTACTACTACCTCTATAGATATATATATTTATAATTACTACTATCTTCTTTAGAATATACGTTTAATTATAGATAGTAATAGAGGTTAAATAATTAATTATTATCTATAGTATTATTATTACTATATATTTAGTATATAAAGTTAGTTTATTAAATAATATTAAATTTAACTAAATTAGATTATAGTAGAGATTCTACCTAGATTCCAATACTTCTATTTAGAAGCGACGACTTTATATATTAATAATCGTACTAGTTTATTAAATAATACTTTTTATAGTTAGTCCTAGTATAGCCGGTATATAAACGAACTTATTAGGGCCTATTAACTTTATTTTATAATTAGTAATTATAACTAACGTATTAATATAAATAATTTCTAATTTATATATTTCCGATATTAATTACTTTACAAAATAGTAGTAGTTCCGAATATATTTTAATATACGAGTAGTTTACTAGATTTAATACTATTTTAATAATTAACTAGTTATTAATATTAAAGCGAATAGAGTTAAAATTACTATTATTATATTCTAACTCCTTAAAGAGTAAATTAAGAAATAATAACTTTTTAATAATATTAATCTAAACTATATATTTAACTTTAACTATCGATAAAGTATATAGGGTTTATTATTTAAATAACTAAATAATAAGTTTATTCTATAACTATAATATATAATTTAATATAGTACGACTAGTATCTTTATAATTATTATAAATTATTAATCTAGAGTACTAATTTACCCTTAGGGTTGAGACTAGTATTATAAATATTTAATTTATAATATAATCCTAGATTTATAATAATAGTAAAAAAAATTATAAATTCGCTTTATAATATTAAAATAAATACTAATAGGGTTTATAATATAACGACCGTATTTATTAACTATAAATACTAGATCGGGCCTAGTTATAATTACTAATTATTATAATACTTTTATTAAGAATTTATATATTTTAGTCTCTTCTTTATCGGTTTTATAATTATCGGGAGTTTTCTATATATCGTTACTCTAATTTATAAGAGTTATTATAGAGTAAAGTTCTAATATATTAATTTACTCGACTAATTAGTCAGCGAAACTAATTTAATTAATATAAATAATATAATTAGGACGGTCGCGAATAATCTTTATATCTAGATATTATAAAACTTTACCTAAATACTTTATCCTAAAGTATTTATCTATTTATTACTTTAATAAATTAGTATTAACTTTATTAAGAGCGAGAATAAAATAATTATTAATATGAATAGTAATAATTATTATATTTTTTATAAACGAATATTAAATAGTTTTTATTAAAATACTCGTATTTATTTACCTTAAAGAAAGTATATAAAATATTATATTATTCGCGAGGTAATTATTTGAAATTATATAAAATATACTTTAATAAATAAATAATATTATAATCCCTATTAATATATTTCTATAGTTATTCGATATAGACCTTCTTTTAATAATAAGAGAATTTATTAATTAATTTAGAATTATATTAATACCCGACCGAATATAAAGAGATAAGGAATCTTAATTAAAACTCGATAATAATCAAGTTTAAATAATAGATAGTCTAATTTAGTACCGAGTTAGAGAAATAAATAAAATTAATAATTATTATTCCAATATCCGCGCTATTATTAATAGTTATAAGAAAAAGTATAAAGATATTATATTAATAAAGTATATTATTTATAATAATATACTCTATTATAGAAACCGGTTATAGATACTAGAAAAATTTGATTATTAATATTATTCGCGAAATCTACGATTAGTTAATATATAATTACCTAGTAAATCTTTATATTTAGAAATTATTTAAATACGAATTCTACTAGCGAGATATAAAGAATATAATTATATAATAAAATTATAATTACTATATTTATATTTAAGTTAAAGCCTTAATAAATATATCGAATATATTATTCTAATCTCTACTAGTATTTAATAAACGCAAGTAGTAATTTATTTATAATTTTATATATTAGTTTATTATAATTTAAAGGATATAACGTTATTTAAATTATATTATATCGATTAATAAAGAAATAATACTATGTACTCTATATTAATAGAGAAGATAGAATTTTAATCGAATTAATAATTTAAATACTAATACGAGATATATATAGACTCTATAAATTATTAAAGTTTATTCTTTTAAATCGAGGACCCTAGTTTATCGCCTTAAGTTAGAGAATACTTTTATAATAAACTCGGTATTGTAATAAAATTATTAATTATATATTACTTTTAAATAAATAATATAATAAAAAAGTTAAATAGTTACCGATAATTAAATTTACTAATAATATATATATACTCTTATTCTTTATAAAGAAAAGTTTCTATTTATAAATAAATTTTAGCCTTTATAAATCTATTTATAATTTAATTAACTAGTATCTAAATACGACTAAAGTGAAAGAAATAAAAATAATAATAAATATTATAATATATTAAATAAAACGTAGAATAAATACGTGAGACGATAATAAAATAAATAGAAAAATATCGTATTAATATTAAATTTTAGGAAAGAGAAATAATCTTTCTATTTATTAAAAATATTAATATATCTAAATTATATTGAGAGTTAGATAATAATAGGATAAGATCTTTAAAAATGTTTTTAAAAATCGGAATATTATATCGTTTAAAGATCTTGATAATTATAAAATAATATAATATCTTCTACGCCGACCGACTAAATAAATTCGAGAATAGTACTCTATCGAGATAAGGGAATTTTATATCTAGTCTAGTTATTACTCTCGAAATACTAATAATAGCGAATTCGAGGCTACGTAGAATATTATCGGCGAATATAATATTAAATATTTATAGAAACCTAGGCCCTAAAATTTAAAAATACTAGGAATTTTTATTTATTATATACTCTAGTACTATATAACTAATAATTCTATTATATCGAATATATATACTTGTATATTATCTACTAGTATATTAATGAATCGCTTCGTTACTAATAGTAGAAGTATTTATTTATAATATTAAAGATATTATATATTAAAGAGAGAAAGAAGTAGTATTACGACTATACTCGTCTTCCTATACTATATATTCTATATTATAAATATTATTATATTTAATTAGGCCTAGTATACTACTACTATCTTAATATTTCTAAATACTTCCGTATATATTAAATTAATATCTTTACTCTCTAGCTAGTTATTTTCTTTAATATATTTATATTAATTTTACTTCTATACCGGTTTTGAAATTTATTCTTATAATACTTTTAGTTATTTAGTAGGTAAATTTATTTTAGTTTTATATAAAGTAGATTTTAATTCTCAAAATATTAATATATTTAAAATTAATAATTCCTCGTCGCCTTTACTTTAATAGTAAAAATACTCTACGTCGACTCTTATTTAATCCTAGTTAATAATTATACAAATTTAGATCTAATATAGATTCTTATCTAAAATCTTTATTTTAGGAATTAATTCTATAATATTTTAATATAGAATCTCTTTCTCTTTCTCTTTATTACGAAAAAGACTTTAATAAAAGATTTATTATAGATATTTATTAAAACGACGGGCTGAACTCTATTACTAACTCTATAAAGACTAGTATAATACTAGAGTTCTAATATATTAAAGAGAAACTCTTTATAGAATAATTAATATCTTTAATATTATATATTATAGTATTATTCTTTAATTAAATACTTTTATAATCTTTTTTATATATATTTTAATAATATTAATAATAAATTATATTATTAATTCAATCGAGAAACTAGAAATTTCTAGTATCTTCTAAGTTTCTACTAGGATTTAACAAGATTTACTAGACTATTTTGAAATTTATAAAAATATTCTATACTTTACTAGATTCTTCTAGAATATTATTTAGAAATTAAGTATTCGTATATATATAGAGAGTCTTCTCTCTTATAATTTAAGAACTCTAATAATTCTAATAATATTAAATATTATAATTTAATATTCCTAGTTCGTGTATTAATTATTAAATTATTATTTTTCATTAATTACTAAGTTAATTTATATATTTATTTTAATAAGATTATTTTATTAATAATAGAGTTCTTTAAATAGTTTTTCAATAAAGTTACTCTATAGTAGTATTTATTAATTATTAAAAAAACTACTTCGACTAAAAATTTTATTTTATTAATAATTAATTTTCTTTATTACTAGTCGTTAATTATTAAATATAATTACTCTCAAATATTATTAATCTTTTATATCTATTTCCTTTTTATTTTTATTTTTTTAATTCGATCGATTTATTTTATAAATCTTAAGATCGTACTTTCAAAATTTAATTAAATAATTATATTAATTTACGATTTTTTAATTAATAACTTTTTTAATTTCTTTTTCTTTCTTTTTATAAATTTAGATATTTCGCTAGACTTTAATAAAAGTTTAGATTATATTAATAATTTTTTAATAAAAGAGAATTAACTAAGTTATTTTATCTTTATTATCTACTATATAGTTATATATATATTTTAAATTCGTAGTAATAGTTTCTTAAAGTCTTGTATATATATTTATTAAATAAACTCCGCTTTATTCCTAGCTAACTCCGGGTAGAATAATAATATATATATAAATTCTATTTTCTCTATTTATATTAATAACTAAAGTTACGAGTTTTAAATATTTTTATTACTTTTAAATTATATTATTATAAAGTTTTTAGTTTTCTGTAATTTATTATAATAATTGAAATAATTCTCGAATAAATCCCTCTCTTAGCCTAGATTTATAATATTCGTAGAAATTATAATCTTATAATTAATTTAATAATCTAGTTATTATTAACGAGTTTAATCCTTAACTCTTTAATCGATAATTTTCATATTTCTATATTCTTCGATATCCTCGATCGAGTATATTTAGTTCTTTCTTTCTCTTATAATAATTATTATCTCGTATTATTTTTTAAACTCTAGAATTCGAAGTATTTAAACTTTTTTATCTATTATTAATATTAAGAATACTCGTCGCTACCTAATTCCTCTATATTAAAACTTATTCTAAATATACTAATTCCTAATATTTATTATTATATAGCTTTTTGTATTTATTTAACGTAATATTAAATTTATCCGCGAAACTAGTAAAAAAAAAATAGATTATTATAGAATCGGAAAAAAGTTGAATAATTAAATTAAAAACTAGTAAATTAAAAGTTATTATCTAATAGTAAAAAATAGATAATAGAAGATTTAAAGAATATATAAAAGAGTAGAAACTAATATATAAAGAATCTAAAAATAATATATATAAATATTATAAAGAAATAAATAAAAATATTATAATTCTCAATTAAATAAAATTAAAGTTAATTAATATTTCTATAAAAATATATATTGAATAAAGAGTTTTATATCTATTCTAAAAACGAGTAAATTTAAATTTAAATAAAATAAATTCTTTTATAACTAGTTAATAGAGTCTATATTTACTTTTAAATATATATATTCTATATATAATTTCCTAAAGACTTTCGATAAAATTAAATTTATTTATTATATTAGAAATCCTCTTACTTTCTATTTAAAGAACTTTAATAATTTTATTATTCTTTTAAATAGTTTGAAAGTCTATTGAATTTATTTTAAAATATATAATTAATAATAATATAGAAGGATTTATTAACTATATAATAAAATTATTCGTTATAGAATTTCCGGGAATAACTACTCGCTCTTCTACTCTTCGCTTTAATAATAATAATAATAATAATATATAGGCTCCTATTATCCTAGTCTCGCTAATAGTTTCTAAAGTAGAAATTAATTATATATAAATTAATCTTAATTTCTCTAATCTACTTCTAACTCCCTCGCTTTATTTCTAGCTCTCTTTATTTAGTTCTAACTCCTCTACTCTACTTCTAGCTTCCCTAATCTACTTTAGACTCTTCTACTCTATTTCTAGTTCCCCTACTTTATTCTTAACTCACGTAGTTATACCTGGCTTCTTAACCCGCTTTCTTTATTCGAAAGTTAAAATAGAAATCTCCTAACTAATCTTATACTTAGATATGTAACTGGTCTTAGCTAATTTACGATAATAGGTTTATAATATAAGGACTTTTATTCTCGGTATTGATAGTTGAGAATAGTCTACGTCAAATTATATCAAGTAAGCGGAGGTATAGTCTTATTCGAAAAGCATTTCTGTACTATTAAGTCAGTACCGGAAACTCGATTTGAGGCGTACGGGTACCGTGTTAAATAGTTGCTGATGTTCTAGCAGCAGAAGTGAAAATGGTAGCGACATACAGAAAGCAGAAGCGAGGAATAGGAAGGAAACTTGACATAAGGTGGCAATGCCTTCGAGCCTGAATAATCGCTCATTGTGGCTATCAATTACATGAAACTCAAGAGGATAGATGATCCGTTAGCAATGAAACGTTGGATTGAGTCACAGTCAATCACCTACCTTCAGAGGACTTGAACCAAGAAGTCAATCCTGTCTCGCAACTTATAAAAATAATAGGCCGGTAGAACCTAGCGATATCAAGGTAACAATTCGCCAAGGGGGGACCAATACCCTATGAACCCCCTTAGTTCGGCCGGGAGGGATTCTTAAAGCAAAATTACTTACATTTATCTCCATTCGTTCCTCGTACACGTCGTGATCCCATCAATAGAACATTGAAGCTCTCAATCCTGTCACGAGTACTCTTCGTCAACCTCGACCTTCCTATGCCTCACACTTCCTCCTCGCCCTTCACGCATCAAGTCTCCCTCCGCGTTACCAGAGATCGCTTCGTTCCCCACGATCAAGACTAGCCTCTCCCGCACCCTATGCCGTTCCCCACCTTCCTCCCTTCTCGCTCTCAACCTCACCAAACGCTTATACGTGGCCAATCTCTCCAACCCGGCACCGGAACCGCTCAGTGTCTCGGGAACGGGGCTCTGCAGCGCCAGCGCCAGAAGCTCCGTCACCGTGTCCCAACTGCTGCTCGTCACGCCCGTGACAAAGAGCACCCAGACCGTGTACGCGATGGCGATGACCATGTACGCTACCACAACGCCAATGGCCAGGTAGTCCGAGATGCTGCTCATGTACCAGGCGTAGCCGAAGACCTCGCAGCGCATGCTCTGGGTGACGAAACCGGAGCCCGGAGGTGCAGAGAGGACGGCGTTGTGTTTGGGACTGATACTGAGGAGCGACTGGCTGAAGCCAGGGGCTCGGGGCGGCTTTTTGAGATCCCACGTGAAAGGGTCGGATCTGGCATCTGGAGAAGCGGCGAGGTTGAAGGCTCGACGGCTACCGTAGCGAGACAGACCGTTAGCGAAGGTGGAGGCAAGTATAAGCTCGATCAGCTGGTGCCTTCCACCGAAGCCGCAAGCTCGGCTATTCAACCTGTCCACATCCGTAGTGCTGGCATCAGGCGCCTTTAAGACGCAAGAGCCTGTCGGCTGGTCGAAGACAAGTTGGGGTTGTGTTCGTTGCGCGACTAGTTCGGTGGCGACGCCTGCGTCCGAGAAGAGCCGCTGAAGAGTGTTGAAGGAGCGAGATTGATTTTTGCAATCCTGTGAAGACGTAGACGGTGTGAGAGATTGATACCAAAGCCCTTTAAGCGTAATGAGGCGGTGGTAGTCACAAGCGTGAGCAGAGGAGGCGTTATGACCCATTGTAACATTTGGGCTAGACCCGTCTTCCCTAGCAATTAACCAGGCTGCGTCACCGACGACCGAATCCGAGGTGACTTTCGCGCAGATCCACGTTGCACTAATCGAGCATCCGATCACAGCCCGTGATCTTGTCGTTGGCTCCCAAGGAAATTGGAGATAGACCCCGCCGCTCACAGGGCCGAATCGATCAGTAGGAAGAGAGACCCAATTAATTTGCAACTCATCGGAAATTTTGGGATTGAAGGTAGAGATATTAAACGGCACTTCACCCTCATCCCATTGCGGAGATCCCTCCTGGGATGAGGTAAGTTCGCGGTTCGCCCATAACTTGACAGGAAAGTTCACGCTGAATACGTCCGTAGAAATGTTCTGAGCCATAGCGCACCTCACGCCCACCGCAGGATTCGTTGTAGAAGCGGACGAGATATATTCCCTAGCGTATTTGTATTCTTTGGCAGCAGAGATGCTCCGCCCAGATCTTGCTTGTGCTAGATCATACCAGTCCTGAGTTAAAGATTGCTGTATGATCGCCGTGATCGCGTTCGTTTGAGAAATCGTCGTCTCTCGATTGAAGCCATAGATCGAACCTGTGCTTAATAAACGTGGAATCCTAGCGGATGGGCTTTGAACGATTATTGGTCTCGGGTTTATGTAACCCAGCATCGTCAGCGGCACAGTCATGGATGAATTAAAATTCTTGAAGTATGTGCGAAGCGATTCGAACCCGCCACTGGCGCAAAGAATGTGCCGCGCATCAGCTTCATCAAAACATTCCGGTAACTCGTCGGTGCCGTTCACAACGCTCGGCCATAGCTCATCGGGTGTCGCAGGAAGAAAGTACTCTGTTCCTCCTGCCGGTACATTTTGAAGTCGCGGCTGAAGCAGCACAGCTGACGATGGAGCAATTAGCACAGCAATAATTGCTGCGACACCGATTACCAAGAGCAACCTCAACCTTCTCCAGCTTTTGACACTATACAGCGCTCCTACGAACATCTCTGGGGCCCAAAGACAATTGGCCTGACTGAAGAATAAACCTGAGCCAACGAAGCCAAATGGCACCCCATCCCTAATCAAGTCATGTCTCAAGACGTGCAATACCACAGTCGTGAGACTAGCCACGCATGCAAGCTCCAACAATTTGGCCGCCACTTGGAAGAAGGCAAGGTAGAGTCCATCGGACCGCGTGTAGGAAAAACCTGGCCCGAGATATATCGCGTTGGAATTAAGATATATGAGGAAGGAGAAGACACCGCAGGGGATGAGATGGATAGCGCAACGGCTCAAAGCAATCCATCTGCTGCGTCGTAGAACAGGCTTTGGCAATTCAGCCTCTATCCGCGGGCGAAGAAATGTATTTAGGAGTTCGAAGCCTAAGGCTCGGAGCAGATACTTTGCCTGAGCAAAAGGGGCGAGATATCGCGTGGGTAGCATGGGTCCAGGCAGTGATCCAGAGCAGAAATTCTTTCCAGAAGTAGGATAAAAGTTGGAAGCCGGTCTCAGGCTGGGGTTTGGACAGAGAAAAGGCTGAATGCGGCAGTGCACAAGTCGACATGGTGGGAGGGAATTGGTCAAGGTGTGCTGAGCCGAGCCGTAGTGCAGGCGGTTACCAGGAAAAGGATACTAACAGGCTGTAGACTGCATGCTAGGTAGGTGCTTACGAATCGACTTCGAATGGTGTTTTGGGGCTGAGGTAGTTTCTGTAAGCGCCGTGGTATCGTCACACGGCTGCGCAATGACTAGCTAACACTGGTTCTTGTGCACACCAAACCAACAGCTGATTGATTCACCGTTTTCAAACGGCCGTTTATCTCAGGAATTAGGTACCTCAGAGAGAGATTTTTGCCCTTTAAAAAGTCTTGGCCAAGTCTAAGCAAGCTTGCTGAGCTTCCAAACACCAGAAAGGGCAGCTCTAGCCGAAGGGGGGACCAAACTCCAGGCTGCCACCTGCTGCTCCCCTACACTGCACGCCCCATGGTGCCTTCGCCGGCTCCTCGATAAAATAATATATTGGAGGACGAGATGAATACTATAGAAAGAGATAATATAAAAGAAAATAGTATTAATAGATCTCGGAAAAACGAGTTATCTATTTTTATAAAGATAAATATTTCTCTTCTTTTAAAACATCGGTAAAGCGGGAGACCGTATAAGAAAATCGAGGTATTAAATACGTCTTTTACTACTTTAGGCGGAAAAATAATAAAAAGAGAATATTAATTAAAAAAATTAAAATTAAAATTTTTTCAATAAAAATCCTAAAAATAGTAACTTCGGATTTAAGATTTTAAATCCGTGATTTTCTACTAGCGCCGGGTAACTCGCTAAGATTATATAAAGTATTATAACTATATTAATTTAATTTAAATTTTAAATTATATTAATTCGCGAAAATTATATATATATATAATATCCTCTAAATTAGCGCGGTATTATAAACTTTATAATTTACTTATAACTATATATATTTAATTATAAACCGGTATTATTAAAACTAGTTTATTTTAATTTATTTAAAATTATTTAAAATAAATCGAGGTATTAAATATATATTTAATAACTCCGGTATTAAATTAATCTTTAGGGCTAGTATATAAATTAAATAAATCTAAATATTTCTTCCGTCTTTTTTAATAAAATATAAACTTACTACTTTATTAATAAAAAACTAAACTAGCGAATAAAATATTAATAAAAACTCCGATTTATTTAATAATATTTAATAAAGTATAAAAGGAGATTATTAGTAAATCTCAAAAACTCCTATTAAAACTCTAGTTACCGACCGCGCGGATAGGGCTAGTAGTGTCCTACTAGTAACCCTAAATTACGGATAAAACTAATAGCGTCCTATTAATAAGTTTAATAAATTAGAGGTCCGGGTAACGTCCTATTAATAAATTTAATAACTCGGGGTTACTATTAATAACCTATTAACAAATTTAGTAACTTTTATTTACCGATACTATACTCCTAGTATAGTTAATATCTATTATTTATAGATAGTATACTACTAGCCCCGATAGTATATTTAATTTATTAATAGTATACTCGAAGTACGTTTAGTAAATTAACTATACGCTAACCTCTATTAATATAATATACCTATTATTAAGCTTTAAGTTTAATTATTATTTAATATCTAATATTCACTATTAATATTTATTATAAATTATATTATTATAATTACTTTTTTCTTTATATCCGTTAGAGCTACTATCGCCTATATTTATATTTTAACTTTTACCGCCTCTACTAGTACCTAGTTTAGGATATCTACACGAGATACGTTTAATCTTCGCGTAGTATTAATAAGATTTCTCCTTTTAATTATCTTACTCTTATTATTATTAATAATATTTATTCTAGTTATAGTAGTATTATTAATAGTAAAGATAATAGCGAAGAAAATATCGACGACGTCGATAATATAACTAGTAGGTTAACGGCGATAAATAGTTTAATTTTATAAATAAAGAGCTTATAGCGGCCTAAATATAATCTAGTATTCTCGCTAATAATAACGCTTAAAACTTTTATATCTTCGTTTTTAGATTACTTTATAAGTTATCTAGAATACCCTAAAAGCGGACGATAATCGTAGAAAATTATAGGATTTTTTATTATAAGGTATTTTCGTATAGTTTTTATCCGATTCGAATATCTACTATATCCGACTTAAATAGTTATTATATCCGACTCGGATAATTATCTCGTCCGACTCGAAAAGTTACTTTATCCGACTCGAATAACAATAGGATATCCTAGAATTTCTATTTATAGGCGCTATAAATATTTAGTCTATTAACGTTATTAATAAAATAAATAAATATTAAATTAAAGAACTCGTAAAGTAAGTAATATTTTATCTTTATAATATTAAGCCCGTAGATATAGCCTCTACTAAGAATATATCGTTATTATTTACTATAATACTTATTCGGTAATCCCTTCTTAAACGGGATTCTAGTCGGTCTTCTTTTTATATTAAAATATTATTAATATAAACCCTATTAATAAATACCTTAAAAGTAAATAATTTAATTACGAAAGTTAAGATCTTTAACTTATAGTATTTAATAATAAATACCGCGCTAGTCTTCGCTTCGATATATTTTATAATAAACTTAGAGTTATTATTATTTATATCGTAACTCTTATAATTAATATCCTTTAGATTTAACTCCTACTTTAATAATAATAATAATAACTATTATTTTCGTAACTATAATTTAGTAAAGAGGAAGTAATATCGATTTATATTTATAGATTTAAACTTTTATTTAGGCGGTAGATATATAATTAAACGAAAATACTACTTTACGCGGTTAAATTAAGATTATATTCGCTTTATTTAAAACCGGATTTTTAAGTCTTATTAAATTATTAATCTTATTACCCTTCGCCTCTATAATTTCGTTTAGTATATAACCGAATATATTTACTAGTCTCTACGTTATAGTAATCGGTTATTAAATATTATTTATTATAACCGGGATACCCGTTAGGTTATTAATATTATCCGAGTTATTTAAGAATCTTTAAGCCCTTAAAGCCTAGTTAAAGAAGTTATTAATATTATTATATTAATTAAATAAAACGGGTACGGTTTTAAGGCTATTATCGGAGAGAAAGAAATAATAATATCGGTAAATATAACTTCGGTAACTAGAATATCTTTAGGCTTTTATATTTATTAAATAAAACGGGTATAACTTTAAGGCTATCGTCGGAGAGAAAGAAATAATAATATCGATAAATATAACTTCGGTAGTTAAAATATCTTTAAATTTATAAATAACGCCTTTTTTTTAAAAAAAGAGTATAATTTTATTATTAACTTCGCCTTTACCTAAGGTTTTAACTTTAGCGGTATAATAGGATATTTACTCTACGATTTCTTTTTTATATTTTAAATTTTTAAATTTAATAATAAACCTACCCTCCTCCCTTTTAATTCTTTTTATAATATTATTTTAAGCTCGGTAATAAATTTACTCTCCTCCCTCTTTATTCTTTTTATAATATTATTTTAGATTTAATAATAAACTTACCCTCCTCCCTCTTTATTCTTTTTATAATATTATTTTAAACTCGGTAATAATCTTACCCTCTTTAATTTTAATTTTCTTTATAATATTATTTTAAGTTTAGTTTTAACTCTTTTTATAATATTATCTTTACTTTAAATATATACCCTTATAATTTTATTCTTTAGAGTCGCTTTAATAGGGATCCCGGTTTAATATTTAATTATTTTTTATATATATAGAATCTTTAAGGCCTTCTAGTATTAAATAGATTTAAATAATAAAGTCTAGATATAAATATATCCTAAATTAATCGACGGATTTTTCTTTTTATATTTAATTTAGGCTTTAATAATTTCTAAAAACTTTTTATATTTATTAAAAAACTTGATTCTCTTTATAATATTAAAATAAATTTATTTTAGAAGTTTAATATACGCGTCCTAAATAATATTATATACCTCGTTAAGATTAAAGTATCTAAAGGATATAATATAACCTTTCGAACGAGGGACGATTTTTAAAAATTTATTTAATATAAATTATATCGATCCGTATAATCTCTTCCTCTTAAATAATATAGGGCTTAGTTTATTATTAGTATTAATATTAAATTCGGAATTAAATTTAAAGATAATAATATTCTTCTAGTCTTAGGGACTAGGCGTAATTATAAATTTATTAATTAATATACTACGAGATTAATTAAACGTTAACGGATTTAGTAATTTAAAAATTAATCGCGAGTCGGTTAAAATCTTATAAATTAAAAGACCTACTTATTTTATTCCTTTTAAAAAATATTAGTTTAAGCGCCCTTATTAATATATTTCTTAATTTATTATTTAAATCTTATTATTTCTCGTATAATAATTACTAGAAGGTTTTTATCTAACGGCTTTAATAATTTCTTTAATCTAATATCGATATTATCCGCTTTTTATTAAACTTTATTAATAATATATAGGAGGCTAGACGGATATTAATAAATATCCTCTAATAATAATAAACGGGGCTCGTTTACTTTTTCCGAATATAGGCGGTTAAGCGCTTAAAGAGCGCCGATTATAATAAAAAAGTATTAAAGTATTTATTATAAATACCGAGTATAATAATATAAAGCTCGTTCGAGTTAAAAAAGGTATCTTCCTCTCTTCTCGTTATAACGTAATTAACTCGGGTATTCGGATTATTTTTAATAAAATAATACCCGAAGTTATAAATTTAGCGTTCGTTATTAAATATCTAAATTTATTACTAAAGAGACTCGCCCTTTTATATTTAATCGGGTTTTATTAGACTACCGATTATTCTTCCCTTTATTTTAACCTTCTTTATTAAATTAAAGGCGCTCGAATTAATAAAATTATTAATTAATATAAAAATAAGAAGGTTAATATAATCCTTTATTTAAATATATTCTTTTATAGGATTTCGTATAAGATTAATTAAATAGGTTTCCGTTAAAATCTTTAGTTTATTTTTAAAAATACGAGCCGGCCTTTAGGGCCTTTAACTACCGTAAATATAAATTAATTATTTTTATTCTATCTAAATTTAAGGAGTTTAATTAAATTTAAGATTATAAATTAATTTCTTTTATTCGAAGACGTATATAAATAAATATAGTTTAATAATTATTAAAAGATATAAGATAATAATTAATATAGTATATAGCTTATAAAGAAATAAGAAAGTAAAAATTTTAAAAAGAACGAATCCGAGGAAATAAATAAATTAAAATAAATAAAATAAAGATCGATAAAAGGATATTTAATATTAAAGTATTATATATTTAATAAAATAAGGCTCGTTATTACTACGGAGTACGTAATTTAACTAGATCTCTAAGGCGCCCTATATTCGTTATTAAATAACGAGGATATTATTATATTATAAACGTAGGTAATAGTATAAATAATCTAGTTATATTATAATTAGATATAACGAGTAATACTATAATATAAATAAATAAAGGGAGAAAAATAAAAGGTATATAAACTATTTCTTATTTAAATAATTATATTCCTTTTTAATACTCGTCGCTCGATTATATAAGGTCCTTTACTAGCTCCCGGCGTTATTATATTTTTTTAAAATTATTCTTATTTAGGGCTCCTAAAAGTTATAATATTTTAATAATAATTTAATTATACGTACTAGTACTCCCCTAATATTTAACTTTAGATTTTTATTAATAGTTTTAGTCTTTTATCGTATCTTTCGTATTAACTAGATAAAGGAGACGTATATTATATAATTTATAATTAAATAAACCCGTCGATATTAAATTTATCGAGATATAAAAAATTAAAAAGGAGATTATTAACGTTATTATTAATAATAAAGAGAATATACGATTATTATTAATATTTTAATTTAAGGCTATTTACCCTTAAGGGGGGTTATAAATATCGAAGAATATTTAATTTAAAAATAAAGTTCTAGACTTTAAAAGGTATCTCGAGGGTAATAATTATTATAAAGAGATTATTATATTTAAGTAAAGAAGTAATAAATAATTTAAATATTTAAAAAAATACGAGTATATATAAACTAAGGTTTATAATATAATAAATACGAGTAAATAAAAATATTAAAAGAAATAAAGTAAAGATTAATAAAAGGATATTCGGGGTAAAAATAATATATATTTAATAATATAAAATTTATTATTACTACGGAGTAAATAAATTACCCGAATTTTAGGGCGCCTCGATTATAATAATTTCCGAAAGAGGCGACCCTTTCGATATAGCCTCTCTTCTTACTTTTAATTTTATAAATAACGAAGATTAAAAGGACCTACTTATTTTCTATTTATTAGAAAATATTATAAACGTACTAATACTAGATATCTAGGAAGTTATTAATTTACTAGTATTAACCTCTAACGGTATAAATATTATAAATAATTACGTCGAAGAATATAGCGTAGACAGTGCGTAGTAAAATATTAATAAGAATATAATAGAATTCGGCGATTTAGAGTTTAACCCTACCGTAAATAAATAATAGCGCCGTATTCGTTATTAAATAACGAAGTTAGGTTTAAAATATTCGAATTTCTTCGATTCCTTATTCGTTTTATTCGGCGTGGATATACTTTTTAAAGGTAACTTTTAATTTAAAGTTAACGGAATTATAATAATTATAATTAACTAGAAACGTAGGAGGGGGGTTAGAAACTAGCCTAGTTTATTAAATAATATTTATTATAACTTTAATAAAGGTATATAATAATATATAAGTTTTAGTTATATCGTAATTAATTAAATAAAAGATAATATAATAACGTAAAAGGGTAAAGGTAAAAAAATAAGAAATAAATAAATAATCTCTTACTCGTATAATTATCCTCTTTCTTTATTATTTATCCGTTTAAAACTTTATTCGGGGGAAAACCTTTTTATTAAAATACCTTAATAAGAGGGGGAAATATAATAAAGATATTTACCCCTAATTATTAAACTATTTAAAGATTAATAAATCTTCGTTAAAAAGAGTAATTACCTTCGAGCTATTATTATATAATATAATTTCGACGACGTCTTCGGATTTAGCTTTTATTTCGGGTTTATATTTATTAGAAAAAATACCTTTAAAGAATATCGAGGCTTTAAATAATAATTCTTTATATATACCGAAACTCTTAACTTCTAGGCCGATATAAACGAATATAATTAAATCGTAATTAAAGTTATAAATAATTATTAATATTATTTCTTATATTTTAAATAATATATTTATTTTATAATATCCCTTTTACTCTTTAACTCTTTAAGTTCGGTCGTTATAATAAACTCCTCCCTTTTAATCCTCTATATAATATTATTCTTATTTTATATATTCGTATTTATACTCCGTTATTCGTTATTATTTTTATCTCCCTACGTATTATCCTTCCTCGATAACGAGTTAATTATATTAATTCGTATAACGATCTCGCTCCTACTCGTAATATTCCCGAATAAAAATCCTATTAATATATTATATATATTATATTAAGGCGCGTTTAAGATTAGGGTATCCGTAGTCCCTAAAATACCTAATCTTAATATATTACTAGTTTAGGAGGTAGTACCCGTACTCGTATTATTACCCCGGTTATTTAGGATTTAGTATCTTCGATTATAATAAAGTAATAATACTTTTAATTCGCTTCTTCGACTTTATCCCCGAACCCGATTCGGGCGATTCGTTATCCGAATTAGATAATAATATAGGCGATTTAGTATCTAAATCGGATAGCGATATAATTTAACTCGGATTTCGTTCTTTAAATTACTTTACTAAGTCTTTATCTTTATATATTTCTTATTACGGCGATTAGTAGAAATCTCTTTTCCTTATAATATTAATATCTATAACTCTTTCGTCGCTTTATATTTAATTTATATATACGCCCTCCGTTTATAATTTAAATATAAATTTCCTCGGCTACCCTCTAGCTCTTCGTAAAGAATTTAGGGTTATAAATAATATTATATTAATTTTAGTTAATAAATAAATTAATATAAAAGAAGTCCCTTCCCTTAATCGTCGTAGGTATAAGATAAATACTTCGCTCGATATTCGGTAATCTATAGAACCGCCGATTATTTAATATTCTAGGGTTAAGAGTATACGATAAATAAACTCTTTTTATTTTTATTATTTTATAAGACTCTTAGACCTACTTTAAATATCGATAATTAAAGACTTTTATAAAGATATTTTATAAACGAGTAAATTATTATTTCTAGTCCCTCTAGCCTAAATCCTTTATCTTTATAATAATTTATATCTCGTTTATTAACCTTCCTTCTTATATAGTAATAAAGTTCGTTTCGACCGATTTTTATTCGCGTATTTATATATTATCCTTATATTAACTATAATAATATAGTTTCACGTTTAGTCTATAAACTACTATATCTTTATAAAGGCGGCTCGGATTAAAAGAGTCCTCCCTTAACGTCTTCTAGTATACTAGGTTCTTATAAATATAAACTAAATAATTATTAACCTAGTTATAATCTACCTCCCGTTTATTAATTTCGGTATTCGGTATCGTTAGGTCTTATATAGACGTCTTTACTCGATTCGCTTTAATAAATATAACTAGACCTTCGAGAAAGCCCTTTAAGTTAAGTATCTTCGTTATATTTAATATTATACGCTAATACCGAGTATTATATTTATAAATTTACCGTAAAGTAATATCTTCGTCTACGTTTATTTATTAATTTAATTTATCGAGGTATAAAAGAACCCCGGCCTTCGTAACCTTCTCTTCTTCTTATCTTCTCTTTTAATTAAATAGTATAAACTCTATCTCCCGATACTTTAATTTATCCTTTATAATAATAATTTTAATATAATAAGTATTATACTTTATTATTTACTCCTAATAATCGTCGTATTTATTCGTTCGCTTATAATAGTTTTTTAATAATATTAGATATATTCTTTCTATTATTTAAATATTATAAAAGTCTAGTAGATTATACTATTTAATTATCGGTACTACGTGAATAAAGACGTAGAATTTAGAGAAGTTAAAATATAGCTCGCCCGTTTTTTTATCGATCGGCCTATATTTCTTAAAGACTTCTTTTAAGAGATTAATCCTATTTAATACTATATCTATATACTTAAATATTTCTTCGTTATACGAACGATATTTTATAGATATAATAAAGTTAATAATCGTTTATTTTATATATAGTATTTCCAGTGTCTTTTCTAATAATAGAGGGGTAAATACGAGTATAATTATTTATAAAAGTTATTTACTCTCCTCCCCCGTCTATTAATTAATTTTATTAAAGTTTAGGAAACGCTTTAAATTAGTATATTTAAATACGACTCGAAATTAACCGTCGAATAAAACTTTTATCTCTTCTTTTATTCTACTCTTTTTAATATATTAAATTTATTAATCTAAAAAATAGTTTATTAGCCCCTTTACTATTAAAGTATATAATATATTAAACGTTTAAATCCCGAAGACGTTAACCGCGAAATAACCCTCCGCGAAGTTACGGCGGTCGTATATTATTATATCCGATAACTATTTAGGCGTATCCTTATCGTAGGTCCTTTAAATATATAATTATTTTATATATCCCTCCGGTATCCTTAAAGGATATAGGATCTTAAGGCGTAATCGCTCGCGTTTATTCGGCGGTATTAAATATACCGGATAATATTTACTACTCTTAATAAAAATAATTAAAATTTATTCTTTATAATCGCTAGGTATAGAAGTTAAGATCGGATAATATCGTCGGATTAATCCGTCCGCGTATATAATATAAATCCCCTTCCGAGTATACTCTTTAAGTATTTTAAAATCACGCGGTTAATATAAATAAATATTAATTATAATTACGATTAACTTACCCTTTATTATAAGCCCTAAAGTATAGTAATATACTTCGGCTTTCGCTTTATTATAAACTATTAATATTAAATTAAATAATATTATCCCTAACCGAGTCCTTACTCGTTATATACTCCGTTCGAGGTTACCGATAATAATATAAACCGGCTAGGCTTATTAATCTCCGTCGATTCGAGATAAAAAAGTCTTATGCGATCCTATTATTACCGGTACGATAGTCGAGTCGTTAAATAGTTTATCCTATATCTCCTACTACTAGCCGACTATATATATCTTATTAACGATAAAATCTACGTTAAGATTTCGCTAGTATATTAATATATAATTAAGGCTCGAATTAAATAGTATATATCTTAATAATATTTTTATAATAGATATTATATCGAAGTAAAGAATAAAATATATTCTAGGCTCGTTACTAGATTTATTTATATAAATTTAGAAAGTTTACCGGACCTAGTCTCTATCGGTATTATTATATTTTATATTAAATAATTTAGCTTTTAATAATAGGGCGCTATCGAAGTTATAATATCCGTAGAAGGATTTTAATCGACGGTTTTTAAAGAATTTATTTACAGAACCGCTAGAGAGTCGCGCGACGTATATCTACTCGGTTATTACGTAATTTATTTTTAATCCGAAGGGATCGTAATCCGTACCCGATTTAAATAACTACTCGGATAAAGACTTTAAGTCTAGTATATTTTTTCTTATTATTAACCTCCCCGTACCTCGCTCCGGTAGGTATTATTCTACCGATATAATTATTAAAGACGATATTATATTAATACCGCCCGAAGCCGTTATAAAGGTCGTTTATTCCGCTATTTAAATTAATACGTCCCGAGGATAATATATCTTATAGTCCTCCGCGTTTTAGAATATTTATTTTATAATATTATTATTTATATAATTATTTAATACGTATTATTTTTTTAAAAAATATCTATATCTTTAACTTAAAAGCGACCTTTATTATTAATATCGTCTTTATTCTTTTCGTCTATATAAGTTAGAGGTTTTATAGGATCTTTATAAAGACGCGTTTATTTCCTACGCGTTTAATTAAGGTTATTAAATCGGTCTTTATATTATAATAAATACCTAGAAAGACCGTTACTACTAAGATATTACTTTTTATAATATTGATACTATCGATTTATTCGTCCTAATAATAGTATAATTTAAATTCCCTTTTCCTAGTAAATTTATCGATAAAATAAAATATCGATTAATTTAAAGTCCTTATATAATTAAGATCTAGGTAATTCTAGTACTACTCGTTAATCGTCCGAGATATATACGAACTACGTAATATATTAGGCCATTCGTATATTAGGTATATTAGACTTCGAAGGTAAAATTTAATCTTTAGAATATCGAGGAAACCTCGTAAAGTCTTAAAGATAAATCCTTAATACTAGGTATAATAATTAACTAGTATAACCGTAGTAATAAAATATTAATATTATAAGAATATTATTTAATTTAGTATATAAAAGAGTGTAGAAAGAAATCGTATATATTATTCTATTTATTTAAACGAGAAAGAGGCTAGATTAAATCTATATATTAAATACTAAAATTAAAGAAGGGGATCTTTCTAAGAGTCTATATATACTAATTAATAAATATACGAGAGTTATTTTTTAATATTAAGCTCGTAGAGGCCTTTATATTATCCCCTTACCCCTTTATCGGATCTTTTATAAAACGTATTTACCGTTAAAACGGGATAATTACCCGTTAATATAAAGATTCCTCCGCCTAATAAAGATATAATATATTAACTTATTATATCCCTAGCGATTATATTTAATAATTATAATATTCTCGATTGTAGGTAAACTTTACCGCTTTTAATCTAAAGTATAATATAATATTAACTAAGAAATAATTATAGCCTAAATTTATTACTATATTTAATAGTAGTTATAAACTATTAGTAGTACTAGAGTATAAACCTATATAAATATTCCGATAATATAGTATTTAGTTAGAAGTAAGCGGTCTTTCGTATTATTTATCTTATTTATTTCTCCCGTTATACCTCTCTTTATAATATACTAAACGTAGCCTTAACCGACTCGGACGTTTTTTATTATCCGGCTACTTTTAAGATTTAAGAATTTATAAAAATAAAAGTATTAATTCTTAATAATAATCCTATAATAGTCTAAATATAATAATAACTTTATTAACTACCCGATCGAATATAATTCCGCTCTAATAAATATTTGGTTATATATACTATTAATTCGTATTTAATACGCGAATTTAATATTATTTTAATATCCGTTTTTAGTTATTATTATTTTATTATTCCTCGCTTTTTTAATTTTTATTTAAACTTAGGATCTTCTATTTTATTATATTCTAGCGTTATAATAAATAGGATTTTATAAATATTAGTATTAAGTTTCGACGAGTTTAATATTATTATTTTAGCGTTACTAGCTATAAAATAAATAATATATTCATTTACTTTATTTATCGAAAGTCGATTCGTACCCTTTATTTATCCTTTCGCCCTCTTTATTTATTAATTATATTTTATTATTTTTATTTATTAATTATACTTTACCCCCCTTATTTTAATTCTTATTAATAATATTTATTTTAATCTCGCTTTCTAACGTAGATAGGTTACCTACCGTAGTACTATCGAATTTTAATTTCTATATTAATATCGGTTTAAATAGTCTCCGATAGAATATTAAGAATATCGAGCTCGGTTTACGATATACGCCGAAACTCTTCGCCGTAGTTAGAATAAAACTAGAAAGGAGAATACGAGATATAAGAATATTAAATAAAACCTTCCGTAATAATAATATTAAAGTTACTCGTTATTAAATTATCGACGCTATTATCTTTAATTTTAATTTATTTAATTATTCTCTCTTATTTTTAAATAAAGAGATACGGTAGCTTTTATATTTAATTAACGAAAATATTATTAAAACTATAAACCGTTAATTTAAATAAGAATCCGAGGAGTCGTATAAATCCCCGCGTTTTAAAGTTAAAAGGACCGAAGACGATTACTCCGAAAATAAACTTTATACAGGAAATTACACCTCGCCCCCTCGAATATCTAAAAATCTTATAACGATTCTCTTTAAAATCTTATATAGTCGTAATAATTAAATCCGATTTATTCGACTTAATATTATCTTAAAAGATAATATAAAGAATAATAATAAACCAGTATAATTCCGGGTTAATTATATTAAATTAATCGATATTTTAATAATAAAGCGCTTTTAGGACGAGTAAAATAATTTATATTAAAATAAACTTTAGTATTCTACTCTTAACGAATATATAAATATTAATTATAACGAGGACTTATAGGATATATTAATTAATACGTAGTAAAGCGGAAGTCTTAAATAACCCCTCTATATTATATATAGGCCTCTCCGTTAATTAAGTTATTTTATATAACGATCGAGATACTAGTTAATAGAAATACTAGTATTAATAAAAGGTACCGAGTCTATAATCGGTTAGTATATCTAAGAATATTATAATCCTCTCCTACGAAGAGAAAAGATTTAATTAAAGAGGTCTTCCGTCTTTATCGAATATTTATAGAAACTTTTTATATTATCTCCTACCGTTTAATAACCCCGTTAAACGAATCCGCCCCCGCTTTCTCCTATTAAACGAATTATAACCTTTATTAATATATTATCCGACGATAATAAAGAGGAAGAAGAGGCGCCGAAGGGTTTAATTATTAATTAATTATATTAAATAAAGGACCCGTCCTTATATAATATTAATATAAGGAAAGTAACCTCGGCGAGGGTCGCCGAGGTAGATATAATATCTATAAATATAAACGAGCGGGAAACTTTATAAGTTCTTTACTCTTTATTTTTCGATTCGCCTATAATTTATTTACTTTATAGTTTTATTATAATTAATAAAGAGGACCGACCTTAATAAGATAATAGAACGTAGATATTTATAAAATAGTTATTCTAGCTAAAACCCGGTAATAAGTTTATTTATAATATATATATTATACGAGAGTTAAAGTCGTAGAAAATAATAAATAATAAGATAATACCTCCTAAACTATATATTTATTAATTCTACGATATTATTTAAAGAAAGCGGCGGGCTAGTTATTACGGAGGGGTTATTAACGATAATAATCTAGGATTTAATAAGATTCGTTCTTAACTTTAAATCTCTTTTAATAATATTATTAAATTAAATTATATTAATATCTAATTCGACCTAAACGTTTAATATTTTCCTTAACTTTATTACCGAACGTTAATTTAATCTACGTTATTATTACTCTAGCGTTTAAAAGAAATTTCGGGATCTCGAAATATTTAAAGAATCCATTTATTATAGTAAATATTTCTTTTTATACGAGTTATAATCGTAAGCCGACGATGATATTTATCTCTCTACGGGTCTACTAGATATCCGTTACCCTTATATATATAAATATAAAGATACTATTATTTATCCTATATAAGGTATTACCCTAGTTATTATCTTAACGAAAATAATAAGGAATTAATTAAGAGAATAGATTAAATGAATTAATATAGACGATAAAGGTTTAAAACTTTAGTACTTCTACGCCTAAACCAAAAAAATATATCTTAATATTAATATTTAGCGATTTACTCCCGAAAACGTTAAATTATTATATTATAAATCGGACGGAACTATAAAATCTAGTTAAGAAAGAATCCTATTTATATATAACCCCGCTTTATATAATATATAAGTTAAGAAGATTTTAAATCGACTAGATACTAGCCTTAAATATGATTTCCGTATAAGATAAATCTTTATAGACGAATTTCATAAAGTAAAAACTAAAACGGGTACCGCCGTTAGATTTATTTAAGAGATTAAATAAAATATTAAAAAGCGGGTTCGAAAGAAATTTCCTAAAAATAATCTTAAATAAACCGAACTAGATAAAATACGTAAATATTAATATTAATAAAGTTTACCTTTTATATAAGGTTTTTTAATAACTTTATAAACTCGTACTTTAAAAGACTACGCGATTATAATTAAATTAATTAAATAACCGTAGTAACCTTAAGATTCGTTTACCGAGTATATAATACTTTATAAAATCGAGGAAATTAGTTAAAGAATAACGAACCTACTTATTTATATATATTTAAATAAAGATATAAAAAAGGCGGTTATAAATAAAATAAAGGTAATTCTTAATTTTATCGAAATTAAACGAATATCTTTTATTAAGAATTTCGAGGGTACGGCCGAGTTTATTAAACTTCCCTCTTATAAAATAAAATAAATCTACTATTTTATTACGGACGTTTAACGAGAAGAACTTTATAAAAAGGAGTTACGAATTAATAAAGAGGTATAAAAGGAGTATTAAAGATTTATAACGACTATTAAAGCGGCGGGTAAAGAAGTATTTATAGTAATTATTAATAATTATTTTAAAAAGGCCTATAAACTTCGCGCCGTAGGAGTAATACTAAACCTTTTAATATTTACTCGAATTAAAAACTTAATATTAACGGATAAGGAGTTTTCCGTAGATTTTAAATATAATAATAATAAACCCCGTATAAAGTTCCTAAAGTTAGAGGGGAAATAGAAAGACTAGAATAAATATTTATAAAATAATATCTACGTTTATTATCTCGACTACCTTATTAAGGATATACTTAAATTACTAATATTAAAAAAACTAATTAATCTACTCGGTTAGGATATTTATAATAAACTAGAAAAACTAGTTATCTTTATTAATTTACCCGTCGTTACCTACGTTATATTATATATAAATTTAGACTTATCGGATAATATTTAATATAAAACTTATATTAATATTTATATAATAATTAGAGAAGTACTACCCCGGCGAGTCTTTATAATATAATTTATCCGTAGATTAAATTAAACGGGATAAAGAATATATCTAGTTATTTATAAAAGAGAATAAGATTCGCTTTCTCTTATTTATTAAATATATCCTTAGGATTAAGATAACTCTCATTTATACCTTCCGTAATATTAATCTCGATACGGATTAGATATAATTCTTCGATATTTAATATAACGGGCGGATTACGCGCTTATCTTAAAAGAATAAAAAAATATATAACTACTACTTTATTCTAGATAATAAGAATTATTTAGACTAGATAATATTAGATAAATAAATAAAGGATAATAAAACGAGGAAATAAGTTTATTTAATAATAGGAAAAGCGATAGGAAAATCCGACTAATACTAATAATCGGATAAAGAGGCGTTACTACGGGGGCTTTTTCTTATTATCGGCGAGTTAAATACCTTATATAACTCTTCTCTAAACTATAAATAAAGGTTCTTTATCGCTCTTCTATAATTATAGGCTTAACGAGCTTTACCTAGGTTTAAATTAAAATAAACGATATAATTAATAATACTACCGTTTTATCTATATTATTTTAACTAGATACTCTAGCCTATACCGATTAATATCCGGTAAAGATATTATCTTTATAATACCTCCGCTATTTAATATAATACTAAATCTTTAAATAGAGTATTTATATTATATACTACCTTAGTATATTAAATAGTGGACCGTTCTAGTATAATTAATATCCTAGTACTCTCTTAACGACGAGGTTCAAATTAATAAAATATAAAGTAATACTATATTTATATTTATCGTCGGTAAAGAGCTTTTATTAATAATTCTTACTAAGTAACTAGTAGATATAATAAATATTTACTAGTATCTTTTCGTATTTTCTATAAACTAAAGATACCTATCCGAGTCGGACGAGTCGATAATATATTAATTATTATTTAGTTATCCGAGTCGGATATAATTTAATATCCGATTCGATATTCGTTAATTATATTTATATTAATATTATTTAATAGGTTTAATAAAGTATTTAAAATAGTACCTACCTAGATATTATTATTATTTCCTATATATTAACGTCGACGTCTTTATTTATAATATCCTCCTTATCGTTATTAATATCTCTATTAATACTTAATAACCTATATCTTTATTTATATTATAAAAGATCTTTACGACCCCGTTATTATTATCTCTTCCCTATCCTCCCTACCTCCTATTAAATTCTATATTAATATTAACCCTAGGAATTAAACGGTCTCGATTATTTCGCGTGGCTTTATAATTAAATAATTATATTATAAAGAAATATGGATAATATTAAAGAAAGAGATAAAATAAAGGTATATTATAAGTACGTCTTTAAAGAGCCTCGAGAACTAGGTTAAACTTAATAAGATATTAAAATAACTAGATAAAATCTTTCCTTCCGTTTTTATATTTAAGATACTTTAACTCTAGTTTAAAAGCTATAAATTAAAAATAATTAGAAAGATTAATAATATATATAATTACTATCGTAATCGTAGACGGTATATTATATTATCTCTCTCTACCGATAACCCTCTTTATATAACGCGTCTTTTTATTTTTAATGAAACGGGCTTCTATATATAGTCGACCTAAATAATAATTAATATATTTTTCTTCGCGTCTAAACTCCTAAAGGAGAAGAAGTCTCTAATAAATATTATATTAAATAAAATCGAATTTAAAATATTTAAAAAGATCCTCCGCGAAGATAAAGTCTATAATAACTCTACCGATAAAATTATATATCGTATCGGCGATAATAATATCGAAGTTAATTACACTCGTAAATTTAAAGCGGCTATATTATAAATATATAAAAGAGGCGAAAATCCTATTTTATTTACCGTTAAGGTATATATATAAGGTACGTAATACCTTACTTTAGATATTAAACCCGCGTAGGTTAATTCTAACGTAATAAATCGGCGTACTCGTATAAAATATTAAGTATTAGGTATATTATATATTTAAAGTTAATATTTATCCTATTTAGTATATATTAGTCGGCTATACCTCCTTATTTACTCTTTTAAATTAAACTATTAGTCGCGTTATTATTCTTACTAGTAAATCGTATTCTAGTTATATATCTAGCTCGGTTTAACTAGTTATTATATAATAAATATAAGTTATAATCCGCGCTCGTTATTATTTTAAAAAGATAGGAAGGGGGTTCTTTCTATAAATAACGAGATATTAATTATACTACTACCGTATTCGACGGCTATAAATTAAGTAGCGTATTTAGTTTTATTCGATTATACTTCGGCCGATACTCTAGCCCGAATTATAGCGAATCTTAATTTATAAAACTATCGATATTTATTCTAGGTACTCGAGTTAACCTATATTTTTATAATTTATTAATTATATTTTATTTTCTTTATTTATAAATTATATTTTATACTCTTTATTTCTTAACCCTCTTTAATTTTATTTTAATTAATTATATCTCCTTTAACCTCGCTCTTTATTATAAATAAACTATTTATTATAATACTAACGGATTCTTATTTTTATATTAAAATCGGTATAAATAGCCTCCGATAAAATCTTAGAAACGTCGAGCTCGGTTTATATTATATACCGAATCTTTTCCCGGTAATTAGAGTAGAATTAGAGAAAGAGAATACGAGAGCTATATATTTAAAATAAAAATCTATATAATATTAAAATTAACCTTACTCTTCGTTAAATTATTAACGATATTATTACTAATTTTAATTTACTTAATTATATTCCCGTATTTAGAAATAAAATAATATAGTAATTTATATATTTACCTAATAAAATAATAATTAAATCTACGATTTATTAAGGTCTTAAACGAGAATTCGAGGAGTTATTTAAATCCTCGCGTTCTAAAACTTAAAGGACCGAAGATAATTATTTAAAAAATAAACTTTATATAAGAAATCGCCCCTCGCCCCCTCGAATATTTATAAATCCTAAATCGATTCTCTTTAAAATCTCGTATAACCGCGATAATTAGATTAAATAGGTTCGGCTTAATATTACCGCGAAAGATAATATTAAGAATAACGATAAAGTAGTATAGTTCCGGTTTAGTTATAATAAAATAATCTATATTTTAATATCGAAGCGCTTCTAGGATAAATATAATATTCTATATTATAATAAGCTCTAGTATTCTATTTATAACGAATATATAAATATCGAATATAACGAGGGCCTATAGGATATACTAGTTAGTATATATTAATACGGTAGTCTTTAATACCCTCTTTATATCGTATATAAACCTCTCCGTTAATTAAATTACCTTATTTAACGGTTAAGGTACTAGTTAATAAAATTATTAATATTAATAAAAGATACTAGGACGACGATCGGTTATTATATTATAAAAATTTATACTCTTCTCGCGCGAAGAGAAAACGTTTAAATTAAGAGCGTTTATACCTCTTTATCGAAAATTTAAAAAAACCTCCTATACTACCTCCTACCGTCTAAAAATATTATTTACTAGATTTATTTTTACCTTCTTTAATTAAGCGACCTTAAACCTTTATCGAGATACTTTTTAAATTATAAATTAAATAATAAAAAAAAGGAAAAAGCGATATAAAACTTAATTATTAATAATTTATATTAAATTAGGGACCCGTTCTTATATAATATTAATATAAGAAAAGTAGCTACGGCGAGGGTCGTAGATATAAATATAACGTCGATAAATTAAAACGAGCGGGAAACTCGGTAAATTCTTTACTCTTTATCTTTCGATTCGATTATAATTTATCTACTCCGTAGCTTTACTATAATTAACGAAAAGAACCGGCCTTAATAAGAGTATATAATATAAATATTTATAAATAAACTATTTTAATTAAAAAGCGATAATAAGTTTATAGATAAATATATATATTATATAATTATTAAAGTCGTAAAAAAGAGTAGATAGTAAGATACTAGCCCCTAAACTAAATATTTATTAATTATATAACGTTTTTAGAGAAGGCGGCGGGCTTCCCGTTACAGAGGGGCTATTAATAATAACGATATAAATTTTAATAAAGTTCGTACTTAACTCTAGGTCTTTTCTAATATTATTATCGATTCGGACGATATTAACGTCCGAGTCGACCTAGATATTTATAATTTTTAACTCCCGTATTCTCGAATATTAAAATACGGTATATAAATATAATTCTTTTTTTATTAAAGAGTTTAAGACTTTCGAGGATTTTAAAAACTCCCTTTATTATAATAGATACCCTCCGTACGAAATAAAGTTATAAATAAATTAAGAGATCCGTCCTTCTACGGACTTATTAACCTTCGATTATCTTAATATATATAAAGATAAGGACGCTCTTCTCCTTCCTAAAATAAATATTACCCTTATTATTATTTAAATAAAAATTATAGGTAATTAGTTAAAATAATAAATTAATAAATCAATACGAATATTAAAACTCTAAAACTTAGATACTTTTATATTCATTTTAATAAAATATATTATTACGTTATTAATAAGCGATTTATTTATATAAATATAGAGTTATTATATTATAATTTTAATAGAGTATAAAGCTCGGCGAGGAGAGTACGATAATTATTTATAACTTTTATTTATACGAGATATAAATTAAAAAAGTTATATAACGAGGGTATTAACCTTAAGTATAACTTTCGTATAAAATATATCTTTATAAACGAGTTTTATAAAATTAAAATTAAGGAGGGTAAAGCCGCCGAATTTATTTAAAAAATTAAATAAAAAATCGAAGAGCGGGTTTTAAAAGTATTACCGAAGGGTAACTTTAAGAAATCCGAATTATATTAAAGACGTAAATTAATATACCGTTAAGGTTTATCTTTTATATAGGGTTTCTTTATAACTCTATAAACTCGTATCTTAAAGAAATATATAATTATAATCGGGTTAATTAAATAACCGTAGTAGTATTAAGATCCGTTTATTAAATATATAATATTTCTTAAAGTCGAGGATACCGGTTAAAGGATAACGAACCTACTCGTTTATATATACCTAAATAAAAATATAAAAAAGGCGGTTATAAATAAAATAAAAATAAATCTTAATTTTATCGAAATCGAACGAATATCTTTTATTAAGAATTTCGAGGGTATAGTCGAGTTTATTAAATTTCCTCGTTATTAAATAAAATAGATCCGTTATTTAATTACGGATACTCGATAAAAAGAATATTATTAAAAATAATCGCGAATTTATAAAGAAATATAAAAGGAGTATCGCGAAGTTATATTAACTACTAAAAAGGCTAGTAGATTACCGCTTATATTAATAATTAATAACTACTTTAATAAAGTTTATAAACTTCGTATAATTAATATTATACTAAATTTTTTAATATATACTCGAATCTACGACCTAATAATAATAAATAACGAGCTCTCCGTAAATTCTCGGTATAATAATAATAAAGATTATATAGTATTCTTTAAGTTAAAGAGAAATATATAAAGTAAAATAAATATTTAAAGAATAATATTTATATTTATTATCTCGACGAGTTTATTAGCGCCGAGTTATAAATTATAAAGTCGTAGGTATATATAAAGTTATAATCTATAAATAAATACCGGTTTTAATTTACTCGAGATTTTACCTTTAGTAATTAATTCGTTACCTCGCCGTTATACTAGGGCTTTAGGGGTATAGGTTAATATTTTAATTATATATCCCCTTCGGCCTTAATTAAAACTCGTAATAATATTTATATAAAGGTTAGAGAAGTACTACCGCGGCGAGTCTTTATAATATAACTTATCCGTATATTAAATTAAACGGGACGAAGATTATATCTAGTTATTTATAGAAGAGAATAAAATCGCTTTCTTTTATTTATTAAATATATTCTTAAGACTAGGGTAACTTTAATTTATATTTTCTATAATATTAATCTCGATATAAACTAGATATAATCCTTCGATATCTAGTATAACGAGTAGGTTACGCGCTTATCTTAAAAGAATAAAAAGACGTATAATTATTATTTTATTTTAGACGATAAGAGTTATTTAGACTAAAAGTTATAAACTAAATTTATCCTTCCTAAAGTTAACGCCTTCCTTTAATAAACTTTAAGTTATAAATCGAGTAATTTACGATTTATAAATTTAACGTCTATTTCCTTTATAAGGTTTATAACTCCGCTCTTTATATTTAATATAAATATGATATTATAGGCCGATAACGATTACCGATAATTAAATAAGATAATGGATTAAAAGGAGCGATATAAATTAAAGGCTTTTATATCGTATTTATTTCTATACTTATTTAATATATAAGGTACTTTAACGTTAATATACAATAATTACCCTAAGAATATATACTACGTATAATATTAAATTAACGTAAAGGCTAAATTCGGTCTAGATATTAATTTAGGTAGTATAGTTTCTATAATTTAATACCCGTTACTAGTAGTTATTTCTAGAATACTTATATTCTTTTATCGTATACTTAACTACTATATTTAATAATTATTTATAATTTATTAACCGGGTATACTAGACGTTAATTCTTCTAGGTATAAATAATATATAATATTATAACTATTAACGACGTAGAGGTCGGTAGAGGGATAAATAATTATATCCTTTATAACCTCGTCTTCGCTAGTAAATAACTCTCGGTAGAAGGCGTCGTAATATAACGAATATAATTTATTTATAAATTTTATAGTATATATAGTATCCGACTCGGATACTATATTAAATAAAAAAATAGTCCGAGTAAAACCCGAAAAAGAAACGTACTATTCGGTTAATATTAAATTATAAATATTTTATTCTCTTTAGCTTCTACCTTATTTATATTATATTATACTTTATTAAAAATATAGGATATTAAATATCTTATTATCTAAATATAAATCCTTTATAAACGCTTTTATATATATTAACCTACTTTTCTAGTAATATAATTATATCTTAAATTAAAAGGAATAAAAGAGAAATAATAAATATAATTAAAGAAAGATTTCCTTAGACTATTTATTTTTATATATATTTAATATTATTATATTCTAGTTTCTAGATTTATTATAACGATTACCCCGATACTACCCCTACCTATTATTATATTTATATTAATAAACTACGAGGATCGGATTTAATTAATACCTCGCGCCGTTTACTCTAGCCTAGATTTCTTTCCTTTAAATTATTAAAACACTCCCGGCGCCGTATAAGATAGTATTCCGTTAATTCGTAGTATATTCGTTAGTAAAGATTCTCTTTATATAAATAATCGTAGATAAAATAAGGATTCTAACTATTATTAAATAATACGAAGATATAATTTAATCGCCGGGTTTAATAACGCAGCTTTATATTCTATCGATATAATTTAAAAACCGGCGGTATAGTATATATTATTAATATACTATACCGTATATAAAGGGTCCGTTACCGGATATAATCGTCGATATTCGTTTTAATAGGTAGTATTTAAAATATAATTTAAATCGATCCCCTTAATAGGCCTAGCGTATATTCGTCGAGGTAATAAAAAAAATAAAAATTTTAATAACTAAAAAGACGTAGACGAGAATAATTTAAAGATATTATATTATAAGTAAATTATTTTACGGTATAAAAAAGAGGTAGGAGGAGTTAAAGATATAATAATTCGACTCGGATAAAATTTCGAGTCTAGTACCGACGAGACCCTAGCCGATTTAATAAATCTTTATTTAACTCGGTTAAAGATCTTTAAATTAAATTAATAAAGATAATTAAAATAATACGATAACGACGCGCTAAAGAAAAGTTACTTTTCTTTAAAATTTTCGCCCTTTTTTTATCCCGGATTCTAAATAATCCCCTTATTAATTTTTATATATTACTATTAAATAATAACTTTACGCTATAAATTTCTAATAGAGTCGATTCGATATAATAAATAAATAACGGGTAAATCTTAATAATAACGAAAGATTAAAAATCGAAAGTTACTACGAAAGTTACTACGGCGAAGGGGTAAATTACGAAAGAGGCGAAGAAACGAAAAATATATCTAAATATACGATTAAATAAAACGACTATTAATATAATAATATATTAAGTCCCTTTAAGGAGATTATAACGAAGGTATATAAAGTAATAATAATAAAAGAGGTAATATAAAAGGGTAAAGAAAACGCGTAAAAAAGAGTAATTACGATTTTAAAAATATTATCGATATATCCGTAAACGACCAAATAGTCCTTTCTAAAATAATAATTAATATTAATATCGACGAGTATTTTTCTCCCGATAACCTTAGCTTTAAAAAGAACTACTTATTTATAATCGTTATTAAAGTATATCTTTTTAATTATACGAAATATATACGGTTAATAACTCTTATATAGGAAACGAAATAAATAGGTTTTCGAAATAAAAATTATATTATAACCGTAAATTATATTAACTCCCTTTTATAAATAGGAGTTAATATTATATTTAATAAAAGTAATCTCGGTTATTATTATTAGATATTTACGGCCTTAATAATTAGTTATAATTTTGGAAAAAAGACGTAAATCGTCGACCTTTATCGAATGTATATCGGGTATATTAATATACGGAGAATAAGTTCCGATTATAAAAAGAGCCCTTTAAGAGGGCTTCGACACGAAAAAGTATTCTTTAAATTCGGTAAATAATATAATAAAAACGTATTATATTTAAATATAATTAATATATTTAATAATATAATAACGAAGTAACTAGGTATCGTTAAATAAAAGTTATTCTTTTTAAATTAGAAGACGACCGGTATAAATATTTAAATAAAAGATGACTACCGAGATTAAATTTATAACTAAATATAAATAAAAATTAACGAAGGGGCTAAATCTTAAGAAAGGAGATATATTATTAATAAATTTCTTTTAAATAGTTAATCTAATAATAATTAATCTCTATAGGTTATATAAGGCGAGTAGCGGCGGTAAAGAAATAACGAACCGCGTCCGTAATATAGGCGGTAATAATAGGGTAAAATAAAATAAATATTATTATTCTTTCCTAGTCGCCGTATCTTAAAGTTTAAATATATTACGCCTAGATATCCGCCCTCTTTATATCTTATATTTATAATTATATCCGATATTAAATATAAAGATAAAAGCGATAAAAGTATTATATAGACTTTAATTTCGACTCTTTAAAGTAGAAAATACTACCGTTATAAAATAAAATACGAAAGCTCTAAGATTTACTAATATATTATAAATACTACTACGCCTATATTTCTTTTAAAGATTATAAATAGTAACGATATTAATAATTTAATACTATAGCCGGAATATTATTATATAAAAGTAAATAACTTTATAGCTAGGATATAGAAGGAATAAAAAACTTTACTTCGATATATATAAAAGCCGTAGGTTCTAGGCCGGTTATATAACTCGGGCGATATCTTTACTCTTAAAGAAATACGGAAGGTTATAATCTCTACTTTTATATACTACCCGTTATATATTAAATAATAATTAATAATAACGTAGCTCCTAAATAGCCTAACCGATTTTAAAAATTAAATAATAAAGAAGATACGAAGTTAGGTTTAAATAGTAATAGAATATCTAGGTTTAATAATAAAGTAGATTAAGAATAATATCTTGGACTATATATTCGACCTACGGTTTACCCTTCCGGATCTATAAAATAATATAAATACTATTACCTCCTATATTTAAATAGAAGTTTATTATTTACGGGTTTAGTATAAGAGTCGTTTCCTAATACTATTTATCGTAGTAACGATATATCGTATATTCTTTTATAATAAAGTAAGCGGTATTAAACTCGGGTGATATTACGAAAATATATAGAACTTATTACTTATTAGTGTAGTTATTCTTATAGTAACGGCGCTTTATTATAGGTTTAAAGAATACGAAATAAGATATTATATTATTAAAAAATAGGACGGTAATAAAGTTAGAGGTAAAATAACTTTTTAAAATATAAATATTAATATTTATATTAATAGATCTTCGAGTTATATTCGAATAGGTTATAAAAGCGTAGCACGAGTAAAGAGAAACGAAGGTATATATTATTACGAAGATATTATACGGTCGTATAATGGATATTTATAATAAAAATATATATAGTAAGGATTATCGATAATTAGTAATTAATTTATTTAAAGAATCCCTAGAGGATTTAAAAGGTAAACCGGACTTCGTAAAAATAATTACGGAAATATAAATAAAAGATACTACTAACTCGCTACTCGACGATAATACTATTAACTCGTTATACGACGGGGATATTATTAACTTAATTAATAAGAATAATAATATAACCTAAGAATAAAAGTAAATAACGGGCGATATAACTTCGGTATATATAAAGAAGATAGTTTATAAATATTATCGATTAACTTTAAATATATAGGCCGAAGATATATTTAATAACCCGGTCGTTAAGGAATACTAATCGGGGGAAAAGGAAGAGGATATATTTAATATAAAAATTACTAGTATTAACGGCGATAAAGACGATTTCGAGATTAAGGTATAATAAAGTAAAAATCTTTATACCCTTTTAAACTAGATCTACTTTATCGCGGGGCTATAAAAAAAAGAATAATTATAAAATAAAAATAATTAAATTATAAATAATAAAGCGAAGTATAAGAAAATGAAATAAAGGTAGTTAAAAGACGAGTAAATAATATATTTATCCGTTAATACTATATATAGGGAGGATCCTAGGTAACGACTAAATAATTAATATAAACAATAATAAATAGATCTATATCTACTATATAATAATATTTAAAGAAGAGATCTAAGCTATTTATTTATATAAACGCTATCGGTAAGTCCGGAAACCCCGATTTTTGCGTATTTTACACCGAAATTATATAAAATACTAGAAATACGTATCTATTTATATCTTGTATTCTAAGTACATTATATAATTAAAATATAATTATATAGTTAATTTTAGTATATTTAACACCTAAAATACATTTATATAACTAATTCTAGTATAATTAATACTTAACGGGTAAATAATAATAAATAGATAATCCTTAATATTATTCTATAGTACTTTAAATATATTATTTATACTTTGGGTAATAATAGTATTATTATTATAATTATTACCGTCAGCGCCTTTAATATCGTTATTGTATTCAGATCTTTATATATATATTAATTAATTAATATATATTCTACTTTATTTATTTATTATATTATAAAGGAGTTATAGATATCCTAAAATCCATTTATTAAGAAACTACTATTATTTATTCTCGTAAATTAATTTATACCTAGATCTAGTCTAGATCTAGCCTAGATATAGGTTAAATCTAGGCTAGATCTAGGCCGCTATTATCTTTAATTATAGGAATAATTTACTATATATATAATCTATCTTTTATTTATTGTCCGGGTTATTAATTTAGGTAGTTTATATTAGAATAACGTACCTCTCCTTTTTTATAGTCTCGAGTACTATGTTCTATATATGTGTATCGTCTACTATATAATCTTAACCCCGTTTTTTTTATTATATTATTTTCTCTTTTTTCTTTTTAAACTTTAACCTCTTTCGGAAGCCTTCGTATATAGTAGAGAGTTTAAATATATATAGCGTAGGCTCGGTAGGATCCTTATTAATATTAAAGGAATTAATCTATTTATTAGGTTTAATATCTTTAAGTATTTACGCGATAAAGACCGGTAGTTATTATTTAGTATATAGTATTAACATATATCTATAATAAGTATAATATTATAATACTATATTATTTCGCGATTTATAAGGCTCTTTATATTATATATATTATTACCCCGGTCTTCTACTAATTTATTAAACGAAGTTACTCGAGTATCCGCCTAGATAATTATATTAATATTCGAGAATTAATAATAAATTATATAAAGGCTCTATTTTCTCTTATACCTCGTTAAATACTATTTAATAAGTTAGAGTTTTTATTAATACCTCGTCCGTTAGTTTAGCTCCGTTAGAATAGGAGAAATATTTACCTTTATAAAGATAAATAACTCGTTTTTCCGAGATCTACTAGTACTCCTTTCTTTCGTATTATCTCTTTTTATAATATTTATCTCGTCCTCCTGTATATTATATTATCGAGGAGCCGGCGAATCTATAATAGTCTTATTAATAATTAGGAGATAATTAGATATAGTACAGAAACCTTTATAACCGACTAAATTATCGATTCTATCTTTTTATTTATAGACGAAATCGTTTATATTATCTACCGGTATTTCTTCTCTTCTTATTTCTTAATTAATCCTACTCGATAGGGCCTCTATTATTATACTTTATCGTATAAATATTTATTCCTCCTATGTCTCCCCTATTTAAGTTTATGACTCTATATTACTTTATATTAATATTAAGAGATATAAAGAAAAGGGTCGAGTCTAATTTATTTTTAATATATTCGCCTTCGAATTTAATCCGTATCTACTTCCCTATTTCATATTCTTTAATAGTATAATGAATTATAATATAGACTATAATTATTATAATTCCCGTTAAGGGCCTAAATATATATTTAATATTATTACGAGTTCCTAGCTAACCTAGGTCCGATTAAAAGAATAATAAAATTATAGTTTTTACTACTAGATCTCTAAGGAAGCGGTAAAGTAATTTAGGTTTATTAATAATTAATATTAAATCTTAATAAGGAAATATTAAGACTTATATCGTTATTATAATTATATATCTATTTTCTATTTTTTATTTTAGTAGTAATTATCTCTTTAATACTTCGTCCTATTATAGAAAAGATATAGTGTATCGCTACGACTTATCGAACTCTTATTATTATTAGGCGCGGTAATTACCGATATAATCGAGTAATTAATTTCGATTAATATATTTTTAGTTTAAACCCGGTAGATTAATACCTTTTAGGCCTCCGTCGGATTTAGAGTTTTCTTTATTACTCTATTCTTTAGCCCGAGGGCTTTATTATATTTATTAATAATATTCCGCTAGAGCTTCTAGATTAAAATATTAATTTCACTTTTTTTATTAGAGTTTATTTATAGATTATATCCCGAGTCCTTATATCCCGTGACGAGGGTTATTAATATTATTTATTTTATATACTAGAGAACGGTCTTATAATTTTAAATATATAATATTAATTTAATATAACGTCCTACGCCCGCTTATAGTAGTAACGACTCGTTTTTTAACTATAACGCGTTATAATTACGGTAGCGTTTCGTTAAAGGTTTATATAACGCGTTATTAGAAGACCTCGTATCTCCTAGTCTATATATATAAGAGTTAGGGTAGGACGAGGATAAGGATATATAACGGCCGATAAACGATAAAGATTATAAAAAGGTTAGTTATATTACTAACTCTTATATAAAATATATATATATATATATGGCGTGGCCCTGCCTGATCCGTTTAACCGAGATATATTATCCGTTTTCCGTCGCTTCGGGGCAGGAAACCTAATATTATTATTATCGGCCTCGGTATCGACCTCTTTATCTCCGTATATACTTTCTTCGTCTTTATCGATAGTTAATATCAGTTAATATATATTAGAAGGATTTATAATTAACGCGTTCTTAATATATACTATTACTCGTATATCGGAATAGGTAAATTATTTATAACCGAGATTTACTCTAAGAGTATTAATATAATTTATTATTAAAATCAGCCTTTAGCCTTATCGAAGGAGTTATTATTATAAATTCTTTAACTAGTTAAAGCCGTATTACGATATATAAGAGGTATAGTTTAATTTAACTTTACTATTTAATATATTACTACGTCGTATATATATAGACTTAGATATTATTCGGTAATATAGAGTATACTAACTAGTCGAGATATAGAATAGGTTTATTTTAATATATAGGAAAGAGGGTAGAACTATATACGCGATAATAATAAATAAATACGCGTCGGATTAATCTTAGCCTAGATCTAGGCTAGGTTTAAACTAGATCTAACCTAAATCTAAATTAAAATTAATCCGAACGCCGAATTCGGGTTATATAATACTATAAATTATAAAAGTATAAGGGCGTTATAAATATAATTAGAAGTAACGGCCGTTTATTAAGACAAGTTTAATAAAGGGTAGACCGAGATAAATTTTATAAAAGATAAATTATAATATCTTTATTTATAAACTAAATACTCTTATTTCTACTAACGAAATATATACCGAAGGAGTATTAGATAATAAGAGTTAATTTAGGAGTTTACTCCTTTTCTTATTTAATTTTATAAAAATAGTATCTTAAGAACTTTTATTTAATAAATCTCTTATTTAGTTTAGACCCTCTAATTCTCTTTTTATTAATTATTATCGATCGAGTTTATACCCTAATTATAATTTATCTTTATATTATACCCGTTACTCTCGTTATTATTATTAACCGCTATACGGTTATAATACTACTATTAAGTAAGAGCCCGGGGTATATATATTATTAAGCGGTATAATAAATATATTATCGCGGACGGTAATTTTTTATAAATATATAGTTATTATATTTATTTTATAAATTAATCTACTACCCTAGTACCTTTCGTTATAAAGTTAAAATTATAAATAGTATTATATTAATCCTAGTCGATAAAATTATTTATATAATAATATTCTTCCCGTTTAATAGGTATTATATACGTACTCCGGATAATATCCTATATTTCGAAGAGACGATAATTATATAATTCTCGGGGTCTTTTCGTTCTACTAGTTAAAATATACTTTATTTCGAATATCCTATATATATCGTCGACTCTCCCGTTATTCTTTAATTAATATAGAGTAATTAACGCGCTAGTATATACCCTATATTTACTCTTATCGTTTAGTTATTTATAGTCGTAAATATTAATAATTAACTCAAGCCGGTTAATTATTATATAAAGGGCCTTTTACTCGGTCTTACTTTAACTTTATAAACGAGTCGCTTCGTTATTAATCTAGATATAATTATTACGAGGTTTATTAATAGAACGAAAATTAGGGGTATAATAAACTAATCTCTTTATAAATTATTTTAAATTCCGGCTCTCCTTACTATCACGAACCTAATATATTAATAATCGATATATAGAAATATATATATCTCCCGCCTAATTAGAATCCGTTTTTTATCTCCGTTAATTTTTAATAGAGCCCGGATTTTTATCCTATTTTTTACGACTCTCCCGTACGAATACCGTTATAGCGTCGATAAGATCTTTAGTATTAAAGTAAGAAACCCTCGCTACCGTAGTTACTAGGCGATAATAATTAGTATCTAGTATTTATATATCGTAGTATAACGGCGTATCCTTATTAGGAATAGGTATATACTTATTTAAATCTAATTTCTCTCGATACGGCCGGGTATTTCACTATTTCATTTTATTATTAAAAATAGCGGTAGGTTTAGTGGAAAGTATTATTATAACTTCCTATATAACCTTTATATTATAATATATAATATTATACCGTAGTAATTACGTCTCGAATTTATTAGTTTTATTTATCCGTGAAAAGAGTTCTTTAAAGAGAAACTTATAAACCGTCTTTTTATAATAAATATCGAAGTTCTAGGTACTCCTATATCTTCGAATATATTTAGTATAATACGTTATCGCGTATAATTTTAGTATATTAAAATACCGATTAGTAGGGTCTTTTAAGTCTAGGTCCGAATTATTATTCGGCCGGTATTTACGGAAAACTACCTTTAACTTATAAATACAGTAGAGCGCGTGCTATATATATTATAAAGTATCGCCGTTATGAGACGTATATTAGGTAAATATAATAAAGTTAAATATAATTTATATATAATATAGGGTAGCCGGTACGCGCTTAATAAATAAAGACGTAACGATAATTATTAATTATCCTAATATCGCTTTCTATTCGTTACTACTTTATTATTTTATTTTATTAAAGTTTTTAAATAATTTTAACTCCACGAAATTTAATACCTAGTAAAAACGGTAATTTAATTTAATTTTTATTATTAATTATTTTAAAGATTTCTTCGGCCTAGCTACCCCTTTCTTTATTTATTTAATAATTATAAGAACCACGTAATCTTTAATTAAATCCCGAATCTAATTAATTAATTTTATAATAATTTCTTTTAAAAATTAATATAATATATCGATAGTAAAAATAATATAGATATTAATTAAATAATAACGCTAGGCGAAATTTTTAACGTCGTGGATAATTATTAAATCTTTAGCGAGGTCGGGATCTCTCCTTTATACCTTTATCCTTCGACGTATATATTCGTAGGTCCGCGGCTCCTACGTCCTAATTAACTCCCCTCATTTATTAGGCGGGACTAAATATATTAAATACTAACGATTTTATTTTATCTTTATTATTAAGATTTACTTTAAATAGTCGGCTATAAACGATATAATTATTAAATAATATCTTCGGGGTTAATTATCCGCGTATATAATATTAATCTCTTATATTACTAAATCTTTAATTACTTTAATTACTTTAATATATTATTTGAATAAATAATAACGGTTATATATACGCTAGAGTATACGCCCTAGCGCGAGATAGTAGATATTTAATTATATATAATCACCGAATTCCTTTCCGTTCTTAATACGAGGGATTAAATTTAGGAGAACTAGATTAAATCGTTTTTAAACTTTACGCGTCGTATAATTAAAGTTCCCGATAATTATATATACTAGTTAAAGGGAAAGGTCGCTATAATATTAAATTATTATTATCTCGTCGGACGATAGTATAAAAGGGATAATAATACCTCTAATAAGAATCTATAACTATATTTCCTATTATTAAATATTAATATATATTTTATTAACTACCTTATTATTATTATCGTTCGTAATCTTTATAAATATATATACTAGATTATCTTTAAACGGTTTATAACCGAGGAAAAAACGGATAACCTTAATAATATCACGGTAATATAATTTGAAATATAAATTATTAAAATAGTTGATCTCGTTAGGTACGCGGAGATTATCGATTATTTAACTATTATTATATATATTCTATTAAATATCATATTCTACTAGTTACCGATATTATTCTATATTACGGAAAATTACCTCCTCTTTCTAATTTACCTTAATTTCTACAGATTTAAAATATACGTCAATACTCGTTTTAATTATATAATATTCGGAAAATAAGTAAGTAATAATTTAACTAACTTTATTACCGAATAGGTAGTATATATCTTTCACTACTATTAACTATAAAGTATTTCGTCGACGTTTTTAATATTACGCGCGATCTAGTTTTATATATATTATTATAATAGCGCCGGCGTCTCGCCCTATAAAGTCGGTGAAAGATTCCGTATAAAGAGAATTAGATATAAATAGAAGGCTTCTAAAGGAGATAAACGGTATAATCGCGGAGGAAAGTACTATAACTAGTTCTAGTACGTCTATCGAAGTAAACAAGGGCCTAGATAAATTATTAATATATTTATATAAACTCCTAAATAATAATATTCTTATTATTATCTTTATTAGTCCTTAAATACTTAAAAGGCGGTCTATTTATATTATAATAAATAATATAGAATTCTACTAGTTAATCCGTATTTAATTTATTACTACTAGGCGCGGGTAATTCCTAGAGTTAAGAGATTTCGTATTAAGCGAATATAAAGCCCGTTTAATCCTTAATAAAATTAAAGATATTTACTAGTTTCCTACGTTTAGATTAAGGCCCTTTATATATATTTAAATATCGTAATAGGCCCGAGTAATTCTTCGTTTAAAAGAAACTATATTAATTATACTATAGTCGTTTCATTACGTACTTCGCGTTATCCGGTATTAGAAGTAGAAAGTTTAAAAAAAGAATATTTATCCGGAACGCGGTTTTATAGGTTTATAAATAAAGTTATTATTTTAAACTCGGACGCGTTTAGGTTAAGTTATTAAGATTTATTTAAATCTAAACTAGATCTAGGTTAGATTTAAGTAAACCTTAATCTTAAACTACCTAAATAAGAAATCAATATTAAAATTTATATTTTATAAATATTAACGTTCTTTACCCCGTAGGTTTATAGTATTAACTCTTATTTAATTAAGATAATTACGCTAGCGATAATACTCGGGTTATAGACTCGATATATATTATAATAAGACCGTTTAACTTGAATAGACGGTACCGAAAGATTTTACTATAATAGATTTATATATAATTTTAATAGTTTTAATATAAGTAATATTCGTTCTACGGGTAGAAAGAGCTAGGGAAATATATATAACCGATATTAAAGATAATAATTAAATAGATTAAGGATTTTAGTATAAAATTATAAACGGTATAAGATATTAATATTCGAAATATTTATTTTAATATAATTTTCACGGAATTTAATTTATTAAAAACGATATTCGTAGATTTAATAATACGAAAGTATATAAATCTCTTAAAACTCGACTAGATTAAAGACTTTATTATATAAATATTATATTATTTAATATCGATCTCTTTTAATACTCTTTTACTTCTCTTTTATTAAATAATATATAAATATTATTTCTTAAAGTAGAGCCTTAAATATACCGAGTAAATTTTAAATAATTTAATATCCACGTAGCCTTATATTAGGAGACGAAATCTTAGGAATTATACCCGTAAAAACTAACGCCTAAACTCTTAACTCGTAGGTTTTAACTAGATTTAAACCTAAATCTAAATATATTTACTATATAATTTATTATACTTTATTAGAATTAGCGATTATAATTATTATATATATTATTATACCCTTCTAATTATATAATTATTATTAAATTTATTTATTTATTATCGTTATAATACTATAGTAATCTCTTTTATTATTTAATTATAACGGAAAGTTATCTAAGGATAACTAGACTCTTATATATATAAAAGGGGTATATACGCCGATTTATTATTATATTATTATCGTTATATTTTAATAAGCCAAAGAGTTTATAGAGTAGTATTACTTTATAAATAGTATATTTAAAAATTAACCGAACCCCAAAATCGCGTTTAGAGATAAGAGAGTCCGGTAGGGTTAATATTTAGTAATTAAATTTAATAACTAAATCCAAATCTAAGATTATATAAATTTCGGCGAAAGAATATATATTAGTATTATTATTTACTAGGGAAGTTTTAATAAACTGTTAAAAATTAAAAATAAACCTAATAACGTACCGCCTCCGGATTTCTAAAATTAAACGGTAGTAGTAACTAGTTCGAGTAATCTTCGTATTAAATAAAAACCGAGAACTATTTTTAATCCTCTTCTACTTCGCTCGCTTAGAGGCTTCGAGATCGATTATATATTAAACTAGTATATATTAGGGAAGTTCGTATATAAGACCCGGTTTTTTAAAATCTTTTTATATCTACTACTTAAAGAATTTGATATAGTTTATTTACGATTTTTACTACTTTAAGATTATCTAGTATCTCGCGATTTAATAATAAACCCGAGCTTCGATTACCTTATATATTATACTATAAAGGGGTATTATATTAGTATTTTAAAAAATAATAATTTATAAAGTACTATTTAGTATTTCCTAAATAAAGGTATAAACTCGATAAAAATCGAGGTTATTATAAACGATGATTTTAGTTAACTATATCCCCTATCCTCTAATATTTAATCTAATTTAAGAGATAGATTTATTTTTATTAAGATTTTAAATCTATTTTTTTCCTCCTCCGTTCTAGCCTCTTCTAGGTATTTAGTATATTATAAATAAAAATTTATTATCGCGCCGGAGGGAGCCCGAAAAAGACGAGTTATTATAGAAATTAATATTAAAAGTATATTCGTATTTATTTATTAATTCCCGTTTTTTTTATTTCGAGACTAACCTCTCTTCTTTATAACTTCGAAATATACCCGTTCTCCTAGTACCTCTAACGAGGATTTAATTCTTTTATTAATAATAAAAAAGTAAAAGCGCCTAGCGAAGCTCTTAGGCCCTAATAATAATAAAGATTATTTATTACTACTACCGCCGAAATAGACTTTAAAGAAATCGTTAGCCGAAAAGCCTCGTTAAAACCCTAAGTCTTTAAAGGAGTCCTCCGAGTAATTATATTAAAAGAATAAATTCTTAATTAAAGAATCCTCGGAATTAACTATTAATAATAATAAAAATAATAATACGGATAAAGAAGAGAAGGTAGAGTTAATTATAATATAATAATTAATCGATATCTTCTTTAATAGTATTATATTTATTAACTACCTTCCTCTTAGTTTTAAAAAAATTAATAATAACTATTTATACGAATATATTCACGATAAGATATAAGAACGCGTTATTATATTCGCGAAAATCGTTTACCTTAATAATTCTTATAGTAATAATAAAATAGCGATTCCTAGAATATTAAAATTAATTTATTACTAATAGTAACTCTATGTATTTATAGTTATACTATTCCATAAAGGCGACTTCGGATAATTTAATATTATTATCGGAGATAAAATAAATTTAGGTAAAATAAAGCCTCCTAATATATCTTTTAAATTTCGCGATTAACTTTATTTACCTATAGACCTTTAAAGTTATAAGTTCCGCGGTATTTTATTTTTAGTTATATTAAAAATAAATAAAGATTTAACGAGAGTAAAAGGAGTAGTTAATAAAGTTTTAATACTACCGCGAAAATACTCCCACGGGCTCTAAATATCCTATAAATTAATAATTCTACGAGTATTTATATTAACTAGACTCGGAAACTTTTTATATTAAATTAATTAATAAATTTATATTATTCTTTATCCCGCTGGTTAATTTTAATACCTAGAGTATTAAAATATTATTAATAATCGACTTCGAGGCCTTAAAGGTATAGTTTATAATTATTTATTATAACGCCGACTCTAGCTACTAAATAAACGTATAAATAAAAAAAGAATTATAGACGGTATATAACCCGAACGACTCCGACGTAAAATTACTAAAAGGTATTAAATTTATTAACGCCGCGTAATATAATCTCCCGAGCGAAGTAAATACTTTTATATTTATATTTATTTTATAGTAATTATAGTTAACCGCTAGTAAAATCTTTAATAAAGTATATAAATACTCCTTTATAAAGAATAGAAAAAAAGTAATTAAAGAGGAAATTATCTACCGTTTCTAATACGGGTTCGCGATTATAAATAAATATAATAGGGTAAGGAATTTAAATAAAGATTTATAAAATTCTTTTTAAATAATAAGGAAGACTCGCCCTAAATATCGTTTCTAATTTATAACTATATCCGGAACGATTATTAACTCCGATCTACTAGATATTATAACTTTAATAAATATTATATATAATATTTCTTAGAATAATTTTAAATATAAATATTACCCCTTTAAACTAGCCGGCCTAAAGATTCTTATTAATATTATTATTAAATATTAAGATTCAAGTAATCGACTATAAGAATTCGATAATATAATAAATATATTCGGGAACTTACTTCTTAAATTCTTAATACGGCGGTATAAGAAGAGTAATTAAAAAGATTACGATTTTATCGAGTTTAAAGAACTCTACCGAAGTATCCTTAAGACTAGTTTTCCTTATAATTATAAAATATATTACGTAACCCTCGTTACCCGTTAGAAGATTTTAATAATAGAGAAACTCGTAAAACGATAAATTTACTAGGACGATAATTAGTATAATATTATATTTATACGGAATCGTCCCGACCGCCCGACTAATATTAACGCTAATTAGATATTTATAGTAGTACGGCTCCTCCGTTTATATAATTATTTACTCTATCTCTCCGTCTCTTTAACTACGTATAATTAAAAGTGGATTAATAAAGAGATCGAGAACCGGTATATAAATAGGGATAATAATCGGATACTAGAAAATTATATCCTAGGTAGAGACTATATAATACTTAAGAAAATATCCTTTAAATTTAAAATTATCGCCTCCCTTTTTAAGAAATATAAAGGGGTAAATATATTAATTATATCTTTATTCACTAAGATAATTTTAATAGTAGAACGGGTAAATTCTTCTCTTCTTTAAAATCTCCGATATAGAAGAGCCTGAACTCGCTTCTTTTAATTTATTAAACTTAGTCTTCTCTTTTCTAACTAACCCTTTTATACTAATATTCTTTTATTATAGTACGTCCGAGAGGAGATTAAATCTAAAATACGAATATTCTTTAGGACCGATAAGAAGAGGGACGCGGCTAAATACGTATTTATATATAAAATTAATAATAATAATATATTACTAGAGAAGAATAAGTCTAATATTTTAATTAGATTTATATATTAAATAAACGTAGGCTTAAATCTAACCCGTGCGATTATAGTTATTCTATATAAGCCCCTCTACTCTATCGGGATATATAAGTAAATACCGAAGAAAACATATCGGATAAAGTAGAAAGAGGAAGTATTCTATTATATATTAAATATTAATACCGAAATCGAGAAGTACGTGGACGTAAAGCGTAAATCGAAGATAGATTTTAGGGAGGACGCGTTTAAGACTATTAATACGGCGAATATAAAAGGCGTAGGAGACGCCGACGGAGGTAATAATACTAGAAGAAGTAATAGTACTAAGAATATTAATAATACCGCGGCGTTTATTATTAATATAGAAAATACTATTTAAGAGGGTATTATATATATTAAGAGGAAAAGTAATTAAAGTAAATAAATATAAAAATAAACCGCCGTTAATTAAATTAAGCCTTCTTATATTTCTAAGTTATTAGATATTTAAGTTTAAATAGGAGCTAGGAAATTTATTACCCCTCTACGCGCTTTTTTATATAATAATACTTATTTTCTATATAATAATATTTACTATAGTACGTTATTATCGTTTACGATTCTAATTCTTTACTCTACTATATTTAGGAACGATAATAAAAAACCGAGTATTATATCTAGCCTAGATCTAGGCCTAGATCTAATTTAAATATTCTTTAAATATTTTTTAGATTTAACCTAGATTCTACTTAATCCCTAAACTCGTTATTAAAGGCCTACGCTTTTAATACTTTAATTATATCTACTATTATTTAACGCGGTATTTAACTATATATTCTTTAACTTCTTTTCGGATTTACGATTAATATAGGACCCCGGAAGTTAAGAGTTACTAGCGAAGACCTTTAAAATAATAACGGAAAAGAAATATTAATTTATAAAAATATTATTTAGTATATTTATAACTTTTATAAAAAAGAAAGAAATATTATTCTTTTAATCGCTAAAGGATATACTACCCTCGATTTAAGGATATAAATATATAAATTATATTATTAATTAAAAGTAAAAGGTACTAGAGATCTTTAATTCCGAGGACGATAAAGAGGAAGATAACGACGGGGCGAATAATATTTAAAACGGTATCGATATAAAACCTACCTTTCGAGCTCCTCTACTAAATAACTAACGTATAATACTTTTAATATTCGAATAGAGTAGTTATTAATAATAAGATATTATTTATACTTTAAAGCGGGTAGGTAATAACGGCGGCTTTATTATTAATAAAACTCTTAAACCCTTTAGGCTCTTTATACTTTAACTTTATTTATATTAAAATTAATAATATTTTTATTAAATCTCCCTACGAGCCTATAATATATATTTTTACTTTTAACCCTTTTACTTTCCCCCTACGGTTAATACCGAAAAAATCTATAATTAATATTTATATTATAAGTATCGGAGCGGATAATTAAAGATTATTATTAGTTAAAGCCGTCCGGCCCTCGTAAATTACGATTATAGGCGATATAAATAACGATTCCCTACTACCCGAGCGAGTATTATTATCGTTACCGTCGTCTTTATTTTTATTTTATTTATTATTATCCTCGCCCCTATTTATACCCCCTTTTTAGTTATTATTATCCTCGTTATCTTAGGAGTTATCGCTAATATGGCCCCCGCCTAAACTTTAAACTATATCGCCGCTTTAAATTACGGAAGCGTAGGAGAGGGTTTACTCTTTTAGTTATTTTAAAATAAACGGAATATTTTACCGATAATTAACGACCGCGAGTTAATTACTACTATTATCGAGAAGGGTCTTTAGAGGCTAAGTATACGAATTTAATATAAATATAACGATATAGCCCTCGTATCGACGGGTATAATTAAATAGCGTAGAAGTTTATTTAGTAGTATAAACGGAAGAAAAGTATAAACCTAAAATATTATTACTATTTATATTTATACTCTCGACCGCGTTAAATTTAATTATTTAAGAGACCGTTAGTTCTTTATTTAATATTACTAGCGTAATAATACGAGGAAAGTTATATACTTTAAAATAACGCGTAATTTTATTATTAATAACCTTTCGCTAATTAATCGGGATAAGTTAAATTAGAGTTAATATAATTTCGATTCGGGCTACGAGACCGTTAAAGGAAATCGGATATTATTAAATATACTCTTTATAAACTATAACTACGTGCTCGTAAAGAAATATAACGAGCCTAGTTATATTACTAGTAATACTTTTAGTATTTAATAACTTCGTATTAAATATTATATTACCTCGAACTTTCTCTAAGAACTTTATTATAATAATATTAAAAAAGAGACCTAAGATACGGACGGTATAATAAATATTATATTTATTATTATTAAGGGTGAAGCGCACTTTATATTTAAAGAGGTTAGGGAACTATAAATTCTTTACTCTAATTTCTCGCCGGTTAATCTTTATAACCTAATAATACTCCTTTAGGTCGAAAAAGTCTGTATTACTCTTTAAAAAAACACGGACTTCTTCGACCTAAAGAAATATTATTAAGTTATAAAAATTAACCGGCGAGAAATTAGAGTAAAGGAGTTAATTCTCTCTAAAGTAATATAGTTTAATAAGATTAATATATTAATAATTTTCTTTAAAGCCTTAAGGATTATTCCCGCTTCTTTAATAATATTTATTAAAGATAGTAGATAATTTAATACCTTTATTACCTCTAGTACTTTATCTACGTTTTATTTTTAAGATAATAAAATTACGTTATTTACCTCGGCGTTAGATATAGCCTTCTTTTATATATTAATAGTAATAACTTTATCCTAATTATTAAACGAGAAAGATATCGACGCCGAGACTAGTTTATTAGGCGATAACGAATACTACTCCGAAGAGTTATTATATTCTAGGGAGGGTATATAGATATTTTTAATAATTAATATTACTACCGTCTTAACTATCTTAATAACTTTATCTAACTTCTTACTATTATTATCGTTAATAAAATAGCGAATATAGGCCGAGTCCTTTATAGAGTTTAATAAGAATAAGTTAATTATATTTAATACCGGCTAAACGTTCTCTAATAGTCTTTTAAAGTTAGATAGGTTATTATAATTATTATCGAGTAAAATTATATCCTCCTCCGAATATTTCGTCCCTCTAACGTCTTCGTTAGAAGCCGAAAGATTAATTAAATCTTCCGTTTTAATTATTACCGTTTCTAATACTTTATTATAATTAAGGCCGCGGACGGAGGATAATCTATTATTATCGGATATAGTTTTAACTATCGAGAGCGCGAAAATAATATCGAAAACTTTATATAATCTATCTTTAATCTATAGGAAACTATCTTTATTTAATAATATATAAAGGCTTTAGCCTAGATCTAGTTTAAACTTAAAGTAAATTTAAACTAAATTTAAATAAGATCTAGGCTAGATCTAGGGCGCTAGAAAACTAACTTAATATTAATATATTATATATATAAACGCTCTTCTTTACTATTTTTTAATATTTATTTTTATTTAAGCCCGTTATATAAGACCTAAAAGTCCGTTAGTCACGATATTAATTATATTATAAACTATACTCTAGGCTATTTCTAGTACGGTTTAGTAACTATATTATATAAAATTATAGTAGTATAAGTAGTTAGTATATAGGTTTAAGTATTAAATATTAACCGTCCTTTTAAAGACGATTTTTTTAAATATATTTATATATAATAACTTAAAGACCTTTTTATTTATCGTTTTATCCTTTTAATAATCTCATTTAAATATCGCCCGATATTTACGGTATATTAGGCTAGATCTAATTTAATTTATTATAAAATCTATTATATTTTACTATAACTAGTTATTTAAATTACGCGAATCATTATACCCTCCTTACTCTATAATTATTATTAAATTTATTTATTTATTACTATTATCGCGCTACGGCCCCGGCGCGTATTATTTAAATATAATATAAAACTATTTAAAGTTAACTAGATTATCCGGGATATTAGAAGAATACCCGTATTAATTTATAATATAAATATTAACGATATATTATTACGAGTTAAAGAGTTTATTAATAAATATCGTTATTTAAGAGATATATTCAAATACTAGCGGAATTATAAAGACGCGCTTAAAGTAAAAAGAACCTAATAAGATAAATATTTAACGTTTAACTTTAAGAAATAAATCGAGGTCTAAGGTTATCTAGGCTTCGGCGAATAAATATATATCGGTATTATTATATACTAAAAGGACTTTAGTTAAGTAATTAAAATTAAAGATAACTCTAATAATATATTATTTCTTAATTTATAAAATTAAATAATAGTAATAGCCGGCTCGAACGATACTCTTCTTAAATAAAAAATTAATACCGTTTATAATCTTTCCTCTTTTCGGTTTTTTTAAATCTTTAAGATCGACTATATACTAAGCTAGTTTATATTACGGAATTTTATATACGAGATCTAGTTTTTAATAATCTCCGCGTATCTACCGGACGAAGAATTTAGTATAATTTATTTACGATTCGCGTTACTCTAAAGATATTAAATAACTCGTTACTTTATAACGGACTAAATACTCGATTATCTCTTTTATATAACGGAGGAGGACGTATATTATATAAATATTTTAGAAGATAAAGACCTATAGAATAATATTTAATATTTTTAGGACCGGGGTATAAATTTAATAAAAGATAAATTTATTATAAACGATAATTTTAATTAATTATATTCTTTATCCTTTAATATAAATTTAATTTAAAAGATAGATTTATCTTTATTAGGATCTTAAACTTATTCTTTTCCTCCTCCGTTCTTCCTTTTTTTAAATATTTAATATATTATAAATAAAAGTTTATAATCGCGCCCGAAGGAGCTCGAAAAAAAGTAACTATTATAGAAATTAATACCGAAAGTATATTCTTATCTACTTATTATTTCCCGTTTTCTTTACTTTAAGATTAACCTCTCTTCTTTATAATTTTAAAATATCGCCCTTCTTTTAATATCTTTTATTAAGATTTAATTTATTTATTAATAACGAAAAGATTAAAGAGCCGGACGAAGCTTTTAAACTTTAATAATAATAAAGACGATTTATTACCGTTATTATAAAAATAGCCTCTAAAGAAGTTTTTATTTAAAAAGTCTCGCGAATCCCTTAAGCCTTTAGAGGAGTCCTCCGAATAATTAAATTAAAAGAATAAATTCGTATTTAAAGAATCCTTTAAACTAGTTATTAATAATAATAAAGATAATAACGGGGTTGAAGAAGAGAAGGTAGAGTTAATTATAATATATAAATAACAGTTAATCGATATCTTCTTTAATAGTATTATATTTATTAATTACTTTCCTAGCTTTAAAAAACTTAATAATAATTATTTATATAAATATATTCACGATAGTATATAGGAACGCGCTATTATATTCGCGAAAATCGCCTACCCTAATAATTCTCGCGGTTATAGTAATAATAACGATTCCTAGAATACTAAAGTTAAGTTATTACTAGTAGTAGCTCTATATATTTATAGTTATATTAAATAACGAAGAAGATTTAGGATATTATAATATTCTTCTAGACTATATAAATAAATATAGAAAATATAAAGTTTATAATTTTATCTATTAAGCTCTTTAATTAATTCTAATTATATAAAAACTTATAAAGTTATAGGCGTTATTATATTTTATCGTTATTTATACCGGAAATAGATAGAGATTTAATATAAATAAAAGAAGTAGTTAGTAAAGTTTTAGTACTACCGCGAAAATACTCCCGCGGGCTCTAAATATCCTATAAATCGATGATTCTATAAATATTTATATTTACCGGGTTTAAAGGTTATTTATATTATATTAATTAACGAGTTTAAATTATTCCTTATCCCGCCGCCCGATCTCGGTATTTAGGTTAATGAATTAAAATCGGTAATCGACCTTAAAGACTTAAAGGTATAGTTTATAATTATTAATATAGTAATAGAAATATAATTATACTATAAATAAAAGGGCGCCGAAGAGTTTAGCGATAGTATATAATAAGAAGGATCTTAAAGTAATATAATTTAAAAGTAAAAAAATACTAACCCTACGTAGTATAATTCCCCGAGCGTAGTAAATATATCGTTATATATAGTTACTATATAGTAGATATAGTTAGCCTCTAATAAAGTCTTTAACGAAGAATATAAATATCTTTATATAAAATAAACGAAAAAAGAGATTATAGAGGAAGTAATTTATTATTTTTAATACGACTTCGTAATCGTAGGCGAATATAATAGGGTAAGAAACTTAAATAAAGATTTATATTATCCTCTTTAAAAGATAAAGAAGACTCGCTTTAAATATAATTTCTATTTTATAACTATATTTAAAACGATTATTAATTAAAATTAAAAGGATATTATAACCCCTCGGACTATTATAGAAGATATTTACTAGAATAATTATTAATTCGGCTATTAACGCTTCGGACCTATTAATCTAGAAAAGTCTACGAGTACTACTACCCGATATATAAGAAAACTAGGGTATAAAAAAGATTTATTAAAATAATAAATATCCTCGCTAACGTATTCCTTTATACCTCGATACTATAATATAAAAAGAGTAATTAAATTAAATATATCTTATAACGTTTAAGAAATTTTATTAAAAAGACTTTATAGTTATTTACCTACTAGGACTTTAGCCGCGATTTAGGTCTATTATTATTAATTAAAAAACTATTATACTAGAAAGACTCTAATAGCGGTAAGACTACCGGAGGAATATTAAAACTATAATACCTCTTTCCTATACTAACGTCCTTAGTATTTAATTTTAGTTTATTTTAATATAATATCTATTATATTACGGGTTCTCTAATTATATAAATTTTTACCTACCCTCGTTATCTCCTCTAAAACTCTTAATAAAAAGTAAATTAATAATACGACCGCGACCTTTAATATAAATAAGGATAATAGTCGGATATAAGAAGATTATATCCTAGATAAGGACTATATAATATTTAAGAAAATATCCTCTAAACTTAAAGTTATCGCCTTTATTTTTAAGAAATATAAAGGGGTAAATATATTAATTATATCTTTATTTACCGAGATAATTCTAATAATAAAACGGGTAAATCCTTCCCTTTATTAAAATCTTTAGTATAAAAAAGCCTAAACTCGCTTCTTTTAATATATTAAATATAATATTCTCTTTTCTAAATATAGTATTTAATATTAACTTTTCTTTATTATAATATATCTGAAAGGAGTTTAAATTTAAAATATAAATATTCTTCGGGACCGATAAGGCGAGGGTCGTAACTATATATATATTAATACGAAAGATTAATTATAATCGTAAACTAGTAGAGAATAATATACCTAATTTCTTAATTAAATTTACGCGGTAGATAGGCGTAGGCTTAAATTTTATATATATAATTATAGTTATTCTATAAGCCCCTCTACTCTATCGGGTTATATAAATAAATATCGAAGAGAGCGTATTAAATAACCTAGTTAAAGGAAATATTTTAGTATATATTATATATTAATACCCGAATTAAAAAGTACGTAGAGGGGAAGCGGAAATCGAAGGCGGATTTTAGAGTAGATATATTTAAGATTATAAATACAACGAACGCGGAGGGTATAAAAGGCGCTAACGGAGGTAATAATCCTAGATATAATAATAGTATTTAGAATATTAATAATATTATAGTTAGTAATAATACTAGGGAAAGTATAAAGGCGATTTAAAAAGATAGTATATATATTAAATAAAAGCGCGGTTAGAGTAGTTACGGATATAGTATTTAATTATTTTAATAAAGTATTCTTACGTTTTTAAACCGTTAGATATTTAGGTTTAAATAGGAGCTAAGAAGTTTATTACCCCCCTACGCGCTTTTCTATATAATAATATTTACTATAATATATTATTATCGCTTACGATTTTAATCCTCTACTTTATTATATTTAGGAACGATAATAAAAAACCGAGTATTATATCTAATCTAGATCTAGGCCTAGATCTAGTCTAAATATTCTTTAGGTTTAACCTAGATTTTATTTAATCTTTAAACTCATTATTAAGGGCCTACGCTCTTAATATTTTAATTATATCTACCGTTATTTAACGCGGTATTTAATTATATATTCCTTAACCTCTTTTTAGATTTACGATTAATACGGGGCTCTAGGAATTAAAGGCTACTAGTAAAGACCTTTAAAATAATAACGGAAAAGATCTACGAATATATTACCGAGTATATTTATAATATTTATAAGGAAGTTAAAGATATTATTTAAATTTAAGCCTAGATCTAGCCTAGATCTAGGGAAGCGCGCTCTTAATACTTCGATTATCCCTATTATTATCTATACGGTAATACGTTATTATTTATTTAATTTAGATATAACTAAGATAAGTTAATAGATTTAATTATATTTTATTATACTATATTTCGTTTATTAATAACCTACGAAATACGTAAAATACGTATTTTATACCGATTAAATAGCGATTTTATAAAACTATTTTTCCGGATTTACCGATATAATATATTAATCGATAATAACGCTATATTAATCGATAATAACGTTAACTATAATTATAAAAATATAAAGAACTAATTTAATAATAAGGAGACGCTTATTAAATATAAATAAAAAATACTTATTAAATCTAGAAAGGATAAGGCTATAGGGTTTATTAAAGAAATATTTATAAAATAAAAAAAGAAGAGAATAAACCCTAGGATTAAGAGAGATAAGGACTCTAATAAATTTATAAAGAAGAAATATAATATTAAAGCCGCTAAGCCTCTAATTTAAGAAATAACGATATATAATATTATTTATTACGACCTCTATAACTTAATTAGAAAGAATATTAATAGACCCGCCGAGCGCCTATATATAACCTTCGCAGCCTATAACTACTTTATTTTATTTATAAATCTAGGAATCTTAAAAGTCGATTAGATCCCTAAATCTAGTATCTATTTAAATAATTAGATTATTTTATTTATAATTAATTAGTACCCGGCTAGAATCTTTATAAACTAATTAAGCGAATTCGATCTAGCCGGAATAATACGTAGTTTAAGATACCCTCTCGGTTATACCGCTAAATAATAAAAAGCGGTAGGGGATATAGATATCGACGGGAATATATTAATAACGGGGGAGGAGGGATAATATTATATATAAACGAAGGGCCTATATATATTAAATAAATAAAAGATATTTAATATTAATTTATACCTTAAACGTCTAGTTAGGGAGAAGATCCGCTATTAGAAACTAGTATAAAAACGATTTTATAAAGTATATATTTAGCTCGTATCTAGATACCCCGAGGACCCGACTTTCCTAACTTTATTATTATACGTTAAATTATTATTATTTATAAAGGGGGCCGCCTAGGAACTCTCCTCTTTAATCGCGAATAATATTATATAAACCGAGATTAGTAAGGTAATAATAATAATTTAATAAAATATTTTTAAATATAATTACGATGATCCTTAATAACGGTTGGAAAGTTAGTAAATCCGCGCGGTATAATTTTACCGCGTCGCTTATAATAGTCCTCTAGATAGTGATACTAAGCTTACGAATAATTATAATAAAGTTAAAATTTCGAATTTACTACTAGAGTTTAAAATTATAAATATATTAGCTCTATTTTCTATAATTATAAATATATTAATATTAACGTCCTAGACTTCTAGATAATAATAATAATAAAAGTTTACGTATAATAACGATAAGACCACGATTATAATAATAGTGAATCCGAAATCTTAATACTAAATAACTAAAGCTTTAATTTTAAATAATTAAATTTTTAAATTTAAATAACTTTAGGCTCGACCCTAAAGTATATTTATTATTAATTATCTTTAAGAGTTTAATATTAGAAGGCTAGCCCCCCGCCTAAAACTTTTAAATTTTTAAAATTATTTCCTAGACTAGAGTTTAGTTTTAATAAAATTTTAAATAATCTCTTTCGATTTTTAATCCCCTTTCGATTATTAATCCCCTTTCGATTATTAATTTATAATATCGGAATTATTATTTAAATCGTTAATACCCTCTCTTTTTAATATCTATTATAATATAATATATATATTAATTAATTCACCTTATATTTAAAATCTATCGGATTATTACTATATTATAATAATATTCGAAACACTTCTAAAAGAGACTTATAACTAGATTTATAAATATTATTTTATTTACGCCGAAAAAATTATCCTTTACCTAATAAAGAACGAGAGGTTAGTATTTAGAGGAGGCTTTTATAAACTAGTAAAGTATAATATAAATAAAGATTACGATATCCCGATTAGAGACCCCGAAACGCTCGGGGGGGTTATTTACGTAGCGGATTAATTATATATTACCCTACTCGGCGTTAATAAAGTTATTCGTAAAGATATAGCGAGTATTCTTTTTAAATATAATATCTAGCGCTTAAATTATCCCGATTACTCGATTAATAACGAGTATAATAAAGATCCCGGATCTATAGATATATAGTTTTATTTTAGTTATTATTTCCGTTATATTAAAGTTTATTTAACGATGAATAATAGTCCTAATCGTCTTCCTATTATAATAGATACTCGAGCGGAGTAGCGAAATATAGGATTCGACGTAGGAGATAGAGTTTACGGAGCTCTAATAACGAATTTAATAGACTCTTTTAAATAGAAAAACGAGTATTTAATATAAATAATTTAATTATAATCTCTAATTTTTAATATAGAGAATTTATTCTATTTAAATAGTTACTATCGTAGGGAGGCTTTATATAATTTATATTACTATATAATTTAAAAGGGTTTTTAATATAGAAAGGAGCTCGAGCCGGCGAAGTTTTATAACTATACTAGAATTAATAATATAATCTTTAATAATAAAGATATATTAGATATTAAAGTAAAATCTAAAACGGACGTAAAAATAGTCGGCCTCGATATAAATTAGGATAAACTAACGGAAGGGGAAAAAGAAGAAGACGGGGTAACGGATAATAACGGGGATAATAAGAATACGATCTTTATAAAGTTCTAGGGCTTAAATATATCGTATTTTATCGAGGGGGCTAAATAAAGAATAATCTTTAATCTTTAATAATAAATATATACTCTTTAATATTTAATAAATAGCGATAATTAGTTAGTTAATAAATACTTTTAATAGGATTTTTATTATATCGGTATTATAATTTTATAAATAATAATAAAAAAGCCTATAAATAGTCGTTTATAATTTAAGTTTTATTAATATTAAAGTAATTATTAACTATAATATTTCTATACGCGGTTATATTAATATATAATAAATTTAGATTTTATTATTAAGATTGCGGTATTAGTCTAAAAGTAGAATGATACGGGTATTTCAATAATCGATAGTTAAAATAAGGCGAACTAGACGTAATATTCGGATTTTACGCTCAGACGTGCTACCTAGAGGTTCCGTAGTAAGTAGAAGGCGCTAACCCGAAGGGGCTTAGCGAGCGGAAGCTAACCCGAAGAGGCTTAGCAGAGCTTGGCACATCTGAGGCAAAGGAATTATCAAAATATCATCCTTGCTGAGTCAGCAGAGAATGATGGCTAATTACCTAGCGTAGGCAGCAGGCGGACAGACGAGTAGACTAATGCTGCATCATCCAGTCCAGGCAAACACAATTGATGGATTTGACAAAGGATGAATTTGGAACGCTCCATTTGAACTACGGGCTGGCTCCACGCCCACGCCCTCTAGAACGAGATTGCCAGAATGCTGCAGTGGATAAAGACCTGAGCTTTCACGTCCCTCCCCACTTCCGACCCTTACGAATTGTCTCAGCATCGTCTCAATTTGATCTATTCCAGTCAAACCGCCTACTGTAAAGGACCCTCGTCTGGGCGCGGGTGAATTACTGTTGTGGTATCGAGATCACCTTGACCTGCACTAGAATCACGGTCCACTCTGCCCCAAGCCGCAGTGTCGGTGCCGTTCTGTTTGGAGAGCCTCCTCTCAGCCTCCGGTCTCATCCACCTCCTGCTCTCGACACACCACCATTTTACCTTTCACGTCTTTGACACTACCAAGCGTCTTCCAACTAGCCAACAAGCAGCCTTTACAGCTGGGCAATCAAGGCACAGTATCAGCAGCAGGGCGGATCCGAGGATTCCATGAAACTGGGCAGCTGGGAGCTCAATTAGCGTTGAAAAAGAGAGTGGATAAATACGAGTGTATTGTAGTTTACGAGCCGATCTCCTTTAAGAGGGCTAAGAGCCGGGCGATAATTTGCTTTAGTTCAATTGTGGTAAATAAGTGACAGCGGTACGGACGACCAGCCGCCTAACTAAAATGCGACTCCTTTATACCGATACCGCTACCATCAAATTCTCCCAGCGCCGGGTTGACGAGATATAAGAGTACGTAATTTTATCTCACATATAGTATAACAATAAATCCGAGGTTTCTTTTTAAGATATAGATAAGCCCGAGTCAAAAGTATTAGCCGGATACCACAAGATCCTAAAATATTATAGTCTAGTATAAAGTCAAGGTTACGAATATATCTGGATTAATACTTGTTGTATCGATAAAACTAGTAGCGCCGAGCTTTCGGAAGCGATTAATTCGATATTTCGTTGGTACGAACGTATTGCCGTCTATTATATATATCTGGCCGATGTCTCTTCTTCAAATATAGACCGGAGATTTGAGTTCCATAAGAGTAGATGGTTTAATAGAGGATAGACTCTTTAGGAGCTTCTTACACCCTTGACTATAGAATTTTACGACTGCGAATAAGAGGAGCTCGGCTCTAAAGACACTCTGCGGTCCGAGATTTCATCCGCGATAGGTATAGAATAGGAACACCTAGTCCACCATTATATCGTAAATATAATATAGAAGATATCTTGGGCGTTAAACCGAGAAATAACTCGGCCTAAAGATTAGTCATACTATTTACTAGGTCTTTTCGATATTAATATAACCCCTATTTATAGAGAAGGGTCGAAGGCGTTCTTAAAATTATAGTAGAAAATCGTAAAGAAAATAGATAACGAGTCCCTTTTCGCCTAGAACGACGCAGATTCCGGTCTCTTAAATAAATTTACGGGTATATTCGCGGAGTCCCCCAAATTCTTCGTTAAAAGTAGAAATATAATACCGCTCTCGTTACTGTTATCTTATAGGTTATTTTAAAGTATGACTAATAAGGGCCTAACGATTAGTCTATATATTAATACAGTCTTGAATAAAGATATTGGGGGATCCTCCGAGGTCTCGCGGCTCGAGTTAACTCTCTTGAACTACGCTCGTAATACCTCTAATAATATCCCTTTGTGTATCCGGTTAGTTAAATTAAGTCGAGATAAACTAGTTAAATTAGTACTAGGTGAGACTCCTTTAAAAGGAAGTCAACTATCCAAATACCTAAATACGATTAATAGTAAGGAAGATTCGTTATTTAAAACTTTATTTTTAGAGCCTCGGTAAGTCTATATTCGCTTAAAGCTCGCCTATAATCGTATCGACCCTAACGAGTTACTTCCGAGATTTCATATCTAGACTTTTCTATTTTCGCAGAAATCACGCAAATTAGGGTTTTAAGTTCTAGATTTCTACTATTTATATTCATCTCTTACTTTATACAATCTATAAAATTGGGATCTAACTCTCAGTAAGGGCTACGCGGGCTTTATATTTAATTAAATCTACTCTAAATAAATAAAAAGATTTTTATTAATTATATATTTAGGAGGGACTGAAGCGAGTTTAGATATTATAAGGAAAAATTATAAGGGTAGACTATTTAGAAATTAGAAGATATCGTAAATATATAGGGACCTAGAAGCTTGGCTAGAGATAAAAGTACGATATTTTAAAGGCCTTTTATAGAGTAAAAGAAAGTTATCGGTCGCTCTAAAGTAAGGTAATAAACTAAGCGAGTAGTACTATTATATAGACATACGAGTTTTCGAAAAAGATAAATATTAAGACAACCTTCGGTTCAGGAATATTTAATGTTATTATTATGAAATTTTAGTATACTACTTTAATTGTATATTTATCCGTAGAGGATACCCGAGCCTCGTAAGTAAATTCCGTAATATATATCCTCCTCCCCCGACGAGCTCCCTATATCCAAAAGTTGAGGGCTTCGTTGGGAGATTAGTCGTCGAGGGAGTACTCGTTAGAGGAGTAGATATTTATATACTTTATACCTGATCCTATTAGATTACTAATTTAGACGTCCTTAACGAAGAGTAGGATGTCTAAAGCCATCGACACCGCGTTCACCAAATTAATAAGTGTCAAAACCGCGGCTTCCAAGTTTTCAGTCTTAGCTGCGGATAGCAACCGTATTATACCCTCTAAACGAAGGACAAAGGTGAGGGTCACTCTCATTGGACGCAGGGAGGACAACCGCAAGAACGGGAAAGAGAACTACCGATTACGTGAGCTCATGTCTGACTCCGTTGGCGAGTGAAGACTACCGCTCTAGCGCGTGATAATATAGAGTTCATTCAATTTAATATACCTACTAATATATGGTTCGCGAGATAAGTGTAATCCTAGTAACTAAGAGATCCCCAGAAGAGAATAAAGCGGTTTTGAGTATATAAGATTTAATAAGAACTCTTTAATTTAATCCCCTTTAGGCCGTCTATAAAGTTGTATTTAACTTCGTCCGTGTCTTTCTTCAATTTGAATTGGAGGGACTATTCCTGTATATATTCTAGCCGATAACTATCCAACAGCTCCCTTTTAATATTGGCTTTTACGACACAAGTAAATATTTTTATTTAATCCGATATAAAGGATTTTGCCTATGCCAGCGTCCGGAAACACTTGTAATAAGCGTATGGAAAGTTCACTACCTCTAGCTCCGTACCGCCATTCCTACTATCCGTATTAGAAGAGTTGGCTATATACGGGATTTGGACGCTTACTGATAGTATAACTGAATTCCTAGTCTACGACTATTCGCGACGGCGTAGTAAGCGGTCTAACTATTTATCGGATTCGTTTTTCCAGCACTATATTTGATATTATAATTATAGAGCGTTACACCCTTGTTATTTATATAATCCTCGGTATTAGTTAGAGTCTCGTATTTACGGATATCTAGCTTTAAGAAGCCGGTTATTAAAGGGTATATATTACCCCTAAAATTAATACTATCTATTAGAACCTAGAGGATACGCTAGTCTTATAAACTTACTAAGACGAGAAAATCGTTGGAATAGTGATGTAGAAACCACGAATAATTATATAGTATTTAGAATTCTTCCCTTTTGGTATTCTGCGTGGGCGATTAATACGTCTTCGAGTCGTTCTTCTAAGCCTTGAGCTCTAAACGGTATAGGGATAGTAGGACAATCTAGTTATTAGTGAAGGCGCGAGTATTTAACGCCTGCAGTTAATGAGGATATAAAGTACGGGGAAATAAAGCGAGCGACTCGATAAAATAACTACTTATATGTGGGCGTGATTTCATCAGCAGCTGATTGGATTAACGTATTATACGTTAGGCGCAGATATAGTAAGGAGTCTTTACCGATTAAATTTTATAAACCTAACTCTTCGTCTCTCTATTAAGATAGTGATACTCGATTGACTGCGTGATCTTAAGTCTTGTATATCGAGGAATAATAAGTAAAGGAGTGCCGATGGCTTTCGGTAAGAGTTAATCGGATAATTTAGTACCCAGGAGGTATTAGGCGTGCTAAGGACGGATTCGATAATCTATACGGCGTATTCTTACTGCATATAGCTCTTTCGTCTCGGTCAGTTGCCTTCATTGGTTCTGCGCGACGGGCGAATGCTCCACGAATCAGCTGGGTACACATGGCTTGGCCCGCCTGCTCTGCATATGCATGTCTGTGACAGGCAAGGAGTTATCTTTCGAGAGACAGCACCCTCCCATCTGCCCCACCAAGACTGTAAACACCGCTTACGAGACTGGATTCTCCTCATACCTATGGCCGATCAACAAGTTATGCCACTCCGTGACAGATATGGGGAATGCATATCGGAGGCTTTCGAGAAGAAAGACGGAGACATCGACGCTGTGAAAGAGCAGCGACTTGAAGAAGCTAACAAGCTTGCAAAAGGTGCATTGACTTTGGGAAAAGAGAGGCATAGTTCCCGGACCTTTCGAGGCTTGCAGAAAGTCGATAGTAGCAGCAAGAAAACACCCTCGGAGTTGCGTACGGGGAGCACGAGGCCGGGGCCGGGCGGATCTGTACCTCTACCTCAACCTCCAACATCTCCAGCTACATCCAGAGTCTCAATGGGAACATCCGTTGCTATTACGCGGGTGGTCGAAATAACAGACTCTCAAGAAGTTGCAGACATTCGCACCTCTCTCCGAAACCATGAGTCCGAAATCTTGTCACTTCGAATCCAACTTGAGGGCACACGAATGGAAGTCCAGGATCTTCATAAGCAGTGCCGGAAAGCGTCCAAAGACTATGCAAACGCGGTCTGCAGAGACGATGAAGAGAACCTCCAGAGTTTTGGAAAGCGAGAAGAGAAGCTTAAAAAGCTGCTGGAGCAGAAGAACCAGGAAATTGACGGCCTTCAGGAGGAAATCGTGGAGAGAAAAAGATGTGAGGGAGAACTCAGGGAGAAGTTGGCCGAGGTGGAAGGAAGAGACAAAGCAAGGGAAGCCATACCGACTAGAACAGAGAAGACTGTCAGCGACGGCTCCGACACAGTAGAGAAGGGCAATAGGAAGGGGAAGGATAAGCCAGTGTGCGCGAAACAGAGAGCGATTGGGAAAACAAGCACAGGCTGGGAGTTTCGGCGCAGGAAGGGGGAGAATGAGACACCTCTCAGCGCCGGGTACCGGATTTTGCGGGGAACGCTATGAGGGCAAAGGGGGCTTTTCTTTTCTTCTCTCCTTGCCATACGGTCAATTTTGAGCCTCCTAATTGCCTGGAGCATCTCGATTGTCTTTCTTCTGCCACTAACATCACGCCTCGTTTCTCCCAAACAATTCAAAACACAGTAGCGCATGGATTACGCGTCCAAGATCTTACCCGTCCTTGTCTATACGTTCCAGTCTTCCCCGTTTGACTCCCCGCTACGCCTGGCGTTTGGCCTCTAACTGTCGTAGTAGTTCCTGTGTGTTTCCTAACTCGCGTTCGAGTAGCTATATATTCTTCTAGTATACTTTATACTTATAGCCCTTTCCCTTTCGTCTTTTATTAACGATCCTTATAATCTTTCTTTCCTTTTTATTTAATACTGAACCTCCTTGGTCCTAATACTGTTCGGAAGAGGTAGGGGGACAGTTATAGCGTAAGGGGGGTAGACGGTTACTACTACTCCGTTATTACCTTTATTAATAGCCTACTTAACTCGATTATAGGATAATACGATATTGGGAGAGATAGGGCGATCGAAGGGGTAGGTAGTAGGTAAAATAGTAGGTTTAATAGTAATAGGACTTAAGTAACCGCGTGTCTTTGGCTATTTCCTCGGGTGGGAGCTTTAGAGGTATATAGTATTAATCTTAGACTCTATACTCGTAGTTCTAGTAAAACCGCTAGTTTCGCTAGTCTTTTCTTCGTTATCTTTAATAACGAGAGGATTATTTAAAGTACGTTAAAAGAAATCCCGGGTACTAGTTAAAAATATACTAAAGGGTAAATATTAATTATTATTAACTTTAGTGGATCGACTTAAGTTTATTTTAATCTCGTATTACTAGAAATCTCGCAGAGAGGGAGGCCGTCTAAAGATAAACTTCGGTCGCGATAGGCTCCGTACGAACTCGACTTTATTTAAGTTATCGTTAGTATCGTTTATCTTATCGATTATAATCGGGTCTTTTTAGAGTTATTAGAGGCGCTTATAGCGACTGGGACCTAGGTCTTAACCTGTACGCCGGGCTTTTTCTTAACCTATATATACCTTCGTTACCTTCGTTCAAACCTACCCTGTCTGTTGTACGTTTAGAAGAATTTTGAATACCGGTAGCGCCCGTGGCTATCTCGTCCCCATATCTTTATCTCTATCTATATTATCCCCATGCCCCTTATCTGCCTTCTCTTTTCCTTCACCGGAGTGACTAGGCTCGATATCTTTGAGGGCGCAGTCGCTTGATTCGGTCTATTTATCGAATGTCGACGAGAGGGACGTATCAGCGGGAGGAGGAGGAGGAGGAGGAGGATTAAAGACAGAATTATTTATTTTCTCGCAGAGGATAGGATCTCTAGATTAAAGCCCTCTATTAGTAGTGAAATCAGGAAGTATAGGTTTTAAGGGTTATACCTAGTTTCTGAGTTTACTACAGAAGTTAGTAGAGTGTTAAAAGAGTAGTACCTCCCTCCTTATTCCTCAGAAGTCGAATTATTATTTCCGAGGTAGACGTTACTACTATTGTCGGTATTCGTACCCTTATCTCTACCTAGTCTCAAGCCCATTTGTCGTGACTTTTAGGCTTCTCTAGCACCGAGTAGTAGTTCTTCGACGGATAAAAGGCTTTTATCTCCCTCTCCACCGCCTCTACCATAGCCGCCTATAAGATCGAGTTTGTTCGAGGGAACTAGAGCCGTTATTTAAGGCCGACTATAATCAAGAACAGTGAATATTACCTCTAGCGTATAATTCAGTACCTTTAAGATCCGGTGCTGGCTTGGAGGATAGATTAAGAAGATCCTTCGAGGATACGCCAGTCAAGTCAAGGATTTCGATTAGGTCGTAGTTATCGAGTCGTCTACCCCATCCGCTACTGGATCTAATAACCGTAGGAGTATATCCATCTCTACAGATAGCGGGAATATCACCAGTCGACGCCATCGATAGTCTTTTACCAGCCAACTCGGCTTTGGCGGGGGGTTGGTAGAATTAAACGGAATCCAACGTCGATCAATGTCATTATGTCTCAAATGTGGACAAAGGAGCTGTGGTTAAAGTCTGAAGTTAGAAATCCAAGCCGCTTAGAACGGGGCGAGATGAGGATTATTTGTGTTTAGGTCGTGCCACACTCTCTCCAATTAATGAACCGCTGAAGACGTCACCCTAGTACCGTCTCCCTCATTCTCGCACCTGCTGCCTACTCCTCCAACAGCCTCGATCGCCGATCTCTGGCCATTGCCACTCGGTCTCCATTTATATACCTCACACCGTGCGGCACGTGCTGGCGCAGTCTCTTAGCTTTTGGTGCCTCGTATTTAATCTACATCCCATACCAGCCTAGTCTTCACTGTGCCCCTTTGGAGATGTCTAACTAGCGAGCTACGTCAGCTGCTGCTACCTAGGCCTTACGCGCTAGGACTTCTGCAACGGATCAGAGGCACTGCATCCTCTCCGATCTATAGCGAAAAGCGAGATCACCGTCTCAAGGCCACGTCACCAGAATAAGGCGATTTGCGGTATCCTGGTCGGCGCAGCCAGGCAGACACGCAATGACTGCTGTCGATCGAGGCGAGGCCTACCCTCCTTTGATTCCATTCGCTGGTTTTGGCTTATCGCCGCTGCTCAGATTCTTGCTCA
>JAABUS010000939.1_pt1 | contig 69008 bp, 64 predicted proteins | sample 5560161 | NCBI WGS metagenome assembly JAABUS01 (sample SAMN10711885, study PRJNA513376) | rock metagenome | isolation source: Antarctica rocks | place: Antarctica: Victoria Land, Trio Nunatak nord | collected 2016-01-04
TTGCGGCGCTGATGCACGCCTTTTTGAACCTTTTACCATATATCCATGCACTTCAGTTCGCTAATTTGGGCATAACTGCCTATATTTCAAAGGTCAATTTGTTTCTCAGCAGACCCTAATTATGTTATAAATCATAAAAAATACTATCAAAAAAATACCCGATAAAAACAGTATCAGGCCTTATTTTGAAATTGAACATACGTGGGATTTTAACCAGAATACCAGGGATTTCGTTATTTATAAAACTGATTTACAGCAACATCAGCTTGCCCATGAACTGGTCGCTTTGTGCGATTATTATTATGGTTTGAAAGTTGATAACGGACTTTCGGTCTTGAATGAAACAGTTGCGGAAGAGGCAATTGCGGCAACATACTTCGTTTATCAGTGTAAAAACTGTTTAACTATTTACGATCAGTTTTGGGGCGATGAGTTGAACGGGATTGCTGCCGGCACTGATTTTTTAACTTTGGCTGATTATCAATGCCCAACTTGTGAGGCACCAAAAACGGATTTTTTGGCTGTGGAAAAACAATCACCAAATATGGTTGGCGTTAATTAATGTGAGGTAGTTTAAAAGCATACTGTGATTTCGACCGAAAGGAAGAAATCTTCATTCAGCAATAAGCTTCACCGATTTTTATCCGATAAAAGAAGCATCCAATTTTAAGAAGATTCCTCCTATCGTCGGAATGGCAGAAAACAAAAAATTTCTTTTTACACATAGCTTAGTTTAGAAGCTTTCAACCCAAACACTTCTTTTAAAGCCCGTTTTGCCGCGTAATAGCCGCACATGCCATGCACGCCGCCGCCCGGCGGCGTAGAAGATGAGCAGATATACAGGCCTTTGGCCGAGGTTTTATAAGGCGACCAGCGCAGTGCCGGACGCGTAAACAATTGCCGGATATCCAGTATGCCGCCGTTGATATCGCCGCCAATATAATTGGGGTTGTACGCCTCAATCTGCGCGGTGTCCATCGTATGTTTGGCCAGGATCATTTCCCGAAAACCCGGTGCAAAACGCTCTACCTGTTTTTCGATAATTTCGGTCATATCTGTTTCACTTCCGTTGGGCACGTGGCAATATGCCCAGGCCGTGTGCTTGCTTTTGGGTGCGCGGGTGGCATCGAAAAGGCTTTGCTGGGCCAGTAAAACGAAAGGTTTTTCTACAATATTCCCCTGCGAAGTTTGTTTTTCCCCCTTTGTAATTTCCTCCAGCGTATTACCCAAATGGATAGTCCCGGCTTGTCGGCATTCATGCGCTGTGAAGGGAATTGGCTCGTCTAAAGCCCAGTCGATCTTGAAAACACCCATTCCGTAACGGTATTTTTTGAGTTGCCATTTGTAGATAGAAGAAAAGCGGTGGCCGGCAATGTTGAGCAACTGTTTTGGGGTGATATCAAACAAAACCGTTTTGGAAGAAGGTAGTTGCTGCAAAGATCTCACCTCAAAATTGGTTTCGATTTTTCCGCCCAGTGAAATAAAATAAGCCGCCAAAGCATCCGCAATTTTGATAGAACCACCTTTTGGCATCGGCCAGCCATTGGTGTTTCCGGTAGCGAGCAAAACCAATGCAACCGCCGACGTAGCCAGGTTAGACAAAGGTTGAATACCATGCGCGGCCATGCCTGCCCAAAGTCCGCGTGCTTCTTTTGTGCGGAATCTTTTAGCCATATGCAAAGCAGGCGGAAAAGCATCCAAACCAAAACGCGCAAACTTGAGCGGATATGTAGGGAATTTGAGCGGGCCAAGCAAATCGGGTGCTAATTTGGGCCAGTTGTGCGCCAGCGGTTGCAGCAGTTTTAAATAAGGTTTGCAATCGATGCCCAGTTTGATAGCCGTTTGCTGCGCCGAACCGAACAAAGCCGCCGCATGGCCATCATCAAAAGGATGCGCAGCAGCAACCGGCGGATAAATGTATTCCAAACCAAAATCAGCTAGCGGCAGGGTTTTAAAAAACGGTGAACCTGCTGCCAGCGGATGAATGGCCGAACATACATCGTGCTTAAAACCGGGCAAAGTCAGCTCTTCCGTGCGCAGGCCGCCGCCAATCTGCGCCTTGCCTTCCAGCAGTAAAACGGAAAGTCCCTGCTGTTGCAATTCAATGGCTGCCGCCAGTCCGTTTGGCCCGGAACCAACCACAACAGCATCAAAATCAGTATTTTGCTTCAACATAAATTTCTTAGGATCGGTTCCGGTTTGATCCGGGCTTGCCGCTAACTGGTTTATATTTTAATTTTAAGTAGAAAAGCAGGTTAATGTTTTCTTTCTCAAAAATTATCATATACGGCAAAATTTGCTGTGCTGGTTTGCTTAATTGTTAAATGATGTAAATTCCGGTGCTTCTTTTATCGACCTAAAATCTACCTAAAAACCATTGCAACAAAGCTTTTATACAATAACTTTACGGCCAGCAAAGCTAAAAAACATGAGACCCGGAGATAAAGTGATTTGTATTGATGCGACTATCGACCCAGAAAAAGCGGAAGAAATTGCGAAAGATTTTGAAATCTGGATCACCAGGGATAAAGAATATACCGTCCGCGAAATCCTGGACAACAACGGCATTGTGCCCGGCATTTTGCTGGACGAAGTGCACAATCTGCCCAAATATTTTAAGCTGTTGGGCCGCTTCCAGGAGCCGGCTTTTGCTACCTGGCGTTTTAGGAAACTGAATTATGCCACCAAAACCGAAGCCGTAGAAGCCGGGCAGGAACTGGTGGAAGTTGGTGTGCAGCAACCGCAAAAAGAAAAAGCCGTGCAAAAATAGTTGTCTGCCGATGCTTCTTTTATCGTTCTTTTTTTGGTTCGATCAACCCTTTTACCAGATTGTTCCATTGCTGGTTTGAAAAACCAACGATTGCGCTAACACCAACAACTACATGCCTGATGGTATCCAAAACGCCCTTTCCATGCAGGTTTGGCACTTCATTTCGGCCATGCACTTCGGCTGAAACGGTTTTGCCTTTTCGCTTCACTACAAACGTACTGGTGGCTTCTTCATTAAAAAAATGGGCCGGCCCGGTTTCTGGTTTCTGCGGATTGGAAGCCGCACGCACGCGGATAGAAACGATTTGCAGATCAGCTGTTTCATCCCTTTCATCCTGAATATTTTCAATCCGCACCCAATCGTTTCCTTCGCCACTTGCTGAACTTGGTGCGCCCGGAATATGGATTTTAAAATGATCGCCCACTTGCGCCAGTCGGCCCACTTCCTGTCCTTCCGCGTTTACCAGCTGAAATTTTGCCGACATGCCGTCCGCAATTTCCCCCCAACTGGAAACCTCCAGCAAACGCTTTTTGGCCGCTTCAAAAAGTTGTACGGCTGCTTCGCGGTTGTGCAAAGTGCTTTCCTGCCTGATGTCTACATGGTTGCCTTTTTCCTGCTGCGGGATATTTTTGTTTTCTATCGACATACTTCAAATTTTAAAACCCAACACCAAGCTTTGTTTTTTGTGTGATTACAAACGGCATGCTTCTTTTAGCAGGTAAATTTTGTTAATCGATAACGGCTGGTTTCTGCTGATCATCCAGGAATAAAAAACATTCTGACAGACATCAATTTTTAATTTGGGTGGAAATATACAATGCTTCTTTTATCACCTAAAAATTGCTGAACACAAATTCATTCCAAATCCAAAATATCGCCCGGCTTGCAATCCAGCACTTTGCAAATGGCTTCCAAAGTATCAAAACGCACACCTTTGGCTTTTCCGGTTTTTAAAATAGAAAGGTTAACCGTAGTTAAACCAACTTTTTGCGACAACTCGTTTAACGACATTTTGCGTTTGGCCATCATCACATCGAGGTTAATAATAATCGGCATAACTATATAAATGATTCGTTTTCAGTTTTAAATTGATTAGCGATTTGTAGCAGCTCGGCAAATAAAAAGATGCTAAATGAGAAGAACCACATCAATGCGGAATTGGCAAAAATTAAAAAACAGCTGTATAAAATAGCATCTAATTGAGACTTGAATGGTGTTAGATTGTGCATAAACTGTTGATAATAGATCAACGTTTGAAAGGTAGGACTGATTAAACTAATTGCTATTGACCAAAAGCCAATAGTTCTTATTTTGTTATAAAAATGTGGTTGCCATTTATTCTTTTGAATGTAAGATTTTACTATTTTCCATAAATTGATGCTCATGATAAGTAAAATAATACTTGTAATCGATCTGGAAATTGTAATCCAAAGCCCTATCTTATTTTGTGGGCTGTGAATGATTACTCCAACAACTAAATATATTGATGCAAGTAATGAAAATGATATTGCAACCCAGATCAATACAAAAATGCGTTTGGTTTTTAAGTTTTTCATATCGTTTAATTTTTATCAAACATAATTATAAAATAAATTAAAACAAATAATATTTAAAATAAAACGTTAATTAATTAAAATAATTATTCTGGTTAACTTTTCTGCTGATGCTTCTTTTATCGGCCTAAAATCCAATTAAGATACAAAGCATATATTTGGACAAAGCTGTTTTAAATTTATATGCTTATTTATGACTTTCTCACTTTTATCAGTTTCTAAAAACTTTTGGCTTACGGTATTAAGCGCATTATTAATTGTATTTGGCGGCTTGTTTATCATTCATCATGTTTCGCCTATAAAAAAAGATGTTGCAGCTACCGGATTTCTGCTGGACTTGGTAATAACTTTTCCATTAATTTACTACTATTTCATCATTTATAAGCTTAAAAAAAGTAAGCGGAGCATCATGTTAGTGATAACCTGCTGTTGTGCCGTTGCTTATTTTATTTTGCCCGCACACCAAAGGCAATACGTTATCCAGTTGAGAAAATTGACTGTTCTGATTGAATTAGTTGGACTTGTTTATGTTGCAAGTAAGATTAGGGGGATGATATCAATTTACAAACAATTACAGGCTGATTTTCCAGACGTGGCTTATAACTTGTATCAAAGCATGATTACTGTATTAGGGAATGGAATTGGAGTAAAGTTTTTAGCATCAGAATTAACTGTTTTACGGTTTGGCTTGCTTTGCTGGAAAAAACCAACGCAATCCGGCAAAATCAAAAACAGTTTTAGTGTATATAAAGAGGCAGGTTATCCTGCATTAATTGGTGTGATGCTATTTGTTTGTTTAATAGAAATTGTAGCTGTGCATTTGTTGCTTCTTCAATACAGTAAAACTGCGGCAGTCGTACTTACAATAGTTAGTGTTTACGGAATGTTATTTGTTGTAGGCGATCTTTCTGCAATTGTTAAAAGTCCGATTTTAATTATGGAAAAGTCATTATTGCTGCGTGTTGGCTTTCGTTGGAGAGCACTTGTTGAGATTGATAACATTACTTCTATAAAGAAAATCAATGAAAATTTTCAACCGGAAACGAATTGTTTTAAAGGAAGTATCTTGAAAAGCAGTGATAATGTCCTGATCACTTTTAAAAACCCTGTACTTGTTGAACGGCTTTATAAAATTCCAATTACAGCAAACAGTATCATTACAAGTATCGATAGGAAAGAAGATTTTTTAATCCAATTAACCGATAATAGTTAGAGCCTTTTAAATTTATATCGGAAAAATTCATTTGCTTCTTTTAGCCCTATAATTTTTGTATTTGAATCTTATACCGATAAAAGAAGCATTGAAATTTCCTTTTTTTATATGATAAAAGAAGCACAGGAAATAGATTACATAAAATTTAAACAGGCTCTAAAGCCAATACTAATAGTTTTTTTGCATCAAACTTCATACACAAATTTTGAACTCTCTAATTTATACACATAGATTTCAGACAACCATCATTTAATTTGCCATAACCAAAGCGTTCAGTACTTTTAAAAAATGGATGCACAAATAAATATCCCTGTTTTATCTGCCGAGGAACTGCGCGTTCTAGGCGTTTTGATGGAGAAAAGTAAAACCACGCCCGATTATTATCCGATGACGCTGAACAGCTTAACCATCGCTTGCAACCAAAAATCATCGCGCAAACCCGTGGTGGATTATGAGGAAGAAACCGTGGTTTTGGCTTTAGATTCATTGAAAAAGAAAGCTTTGATTTCCACGGCAACCGGCGGTTCTATTCGTGCGGTCAAATACAAACATAATTTTGCCATCGTTTTTCCGGTTGTTCCTGCTGAGGTTGCTTTGATTTGTCTGCTGATTTTGCGCGGGCCGCAAACGCCGGGCGAACTCAACACCAATTCTGGCCGGATGTACGAATTTGAATCGATAGAAGAAGTGCAATCGGTTTTAGAAAAACTTTCTCAGCCGGAAACGCCTTTTGTAAAACAATTGCCACGCCGCAGCGGACAAAAAGAAGTTCGTTTTGCACATCTTTTAGGCGGAGAAATTGTGCTTGAGGAAGAAGAAACGCCGCAGGAACCGGCACGCAGATCTGTCGGTGAACTGGAAGCGCGCGTGGCACAATTAGAGCAGGATTATATGGCGATAAAAGAAGCATTGGACAGGTTGATGAAGGAGTTGGGGGTTTAAAAACGACCGGTTACGATACTTGGTTTAGTAATAACAGCTCCAAAAATTAGATACTTCTTTTATGGCAATAATTTGGTATTAAATGTTTTTTACTTGTTTAGTAACCAGCAACTTACTATTTGTAGATTTGTTTTGATTTCTCAACTTTAACAATCAGAAAAATTATATTTATGAAAAAGCTGTTGTATGTGGCATTTTGCCTGTTGCAGGCAAATGTGCTATCTGCCCAAAACGAACCTGGCGTTGCCTTATCGCATTATGTATTTCCGGAGTTTAGGGAAGGCGTGGTCAAAAAGAAATCAGGTGCAGAAAACAAAGCCCTTTTAAACTACAATTCTATCACCCAGGAAATGATTTTTGATAAAGACAATCAAAAATATGCGCTATCCGAAATCAATACAATAGATACAGTTTACATCGACAAAACTAAATTTATACCAGTTGATTCTGTTTTTTTTGAAGTGGTGGGCACCAACACGCCTTTCAATCTTTATGTGCAGCACAAATGCGAAATCCAGCAACCCGGGAAAGATGCTGGCTACGGCACTACTACCCAAACATCGGCGGTAACTGCATTATCAAGCAATTATAACAGGACCGCATCGGGCAGTATCTCGCTTTACAGCCTTCAGCTTCCTTCGGATTTTAAGGTTTTGCCTTATACGGAGTTTTGGCTGAAAAAAGGTAACGGATATATTAAAATAGCTACCGCAAAACAGTTGCAAAAAGTATTTCCAACAAAAGAAACGGAAATCAAAGCCTATATAAAAAACTATAAACCTGACTTTAAAAAACAAAAAGACCTGGTGGCATTGATTAATAACGTTGCAAAATAATCGTTTATGGATACTTTTGATTGATTACTTAACTTTTTATGATAAAAAAAGCAATTTTAACCGTCCTATTTTCTTGGCTGATATTTTATACCCGGGCTCAACAAATAACTAATCATGCCATAGTTAAAAACAAACCCAGTAGTGGCAACCCGATATTTCCGGGTTGGTATGCTGATCCGGAAGCGAGGATATTTAACCATACTTATTGGATCTATCCTACCTATTCGGACGATTACGGAAAGCCCGACCGTTCCGAAAAGCTGACTGAAGCCCAGTTGAAAACACAGAAAAATACCATCAATCTGCAATATCTGAAACAAACTTTTTTAAATGCTTTCTCCTCAAAAGATCTCATCCACTGGAAAAAGTACGAGCACGTTTTGGATATTAAAAATGTGAAATGGGCTGCTTATTCTATCTGGGCACCTTCCATCACCAAGATGAAAAACAAGTATTACCTCTTTTTTGGGGCGAACGACATCCAGAACGATAACCAGTTAGGAGGGATTGGTGTTGCCGTGGCCAACACTCCTGCCGGGCCTTTTATTGACCATATCGGCAAACCGCTGGTCGGTAAATTTTACAACCATGCGCAGCCCATAGATCAGTTTGTTTTTCAGGACACCGACGGGCAGTATTACCTGCTTTACGGTGGCTGGAAGCATTGCAATATCGGTAAATTGAACAGTGATTTTACCGGCTTTGTCCCTTTTGCAGATGGCACGACCTTTAAATCCATTACCCCCGAAAATTATGTAGAAGGCGTATTTATGTTCATCCGAAATGGGAAATACTACCTGATGTGGTCCGAAGGGGACTGGACCGGCCCGGATTATTCTGTTGCTTATGCTATTGGCAATTCTCCGCTCGGGCCATTTACGCGGATTGGAAAAGTGCTGCAGCAAGACCCTAAAATCGCAACTGGGGCAGGCCACCATTCTGTCATTCAAATTCCGGGTACTGACGACTGGTATATTGTCTATCACCGCCGTCCGTTAAACACAACCAACGGTAACCACCGCGAAACTTGTATCGACAGGATGTATTTTGACGAGAAGGGACTGATTAAGCCGGTGGTGATTACAAAGGATGGCGTTGAGGAGAGAAGGTTGTGAGGTAGGGAAAGCAAAGAATAGCAGGCGTCAAACCGCTATGCGAACGTTTGGCTTTATTTCAACCTAAAGTTTTTATTACTGTGATGAAGGTTTTGAAAAAAAGTAAAAGAAGCTATCCAACTGCTATGCAATATGAAAGAGCCATTGCTTTCTCGGCCCATAGCAAAATCAATGCGAATAAATGTGTGAATGAATTGGTGGGGATTTTGGAGGAGTTGCTGGAAAGGGAAGTTTTGGTGGATTAGAATTGAATTTTGTAATACTAATTTTATAGCATAAAAATGAATACAAAAAGAGCGCACTGCCGTATATAGGCAGCCCGCTCTTTTTTGTAACGTTTAAAAATAATTGTAAAAGCCTTTAAAGCTATTTTAAAAATAATATCAGGCAATTGCCTTGATTATCCTTCTAAACAACCTGTTCTGTTAAATTAGAGGCTTATTTAGTAGCCCACCAAACAGGAGTAGTAACCGGAACTAATCCAGGAAAGTTCAGATTAGATATAGCTTCGCTGTTAGGATATAATAATCTTTGAGGCATAAGGGCTCCACCTAAAAGGGATGCTTTAGAAACAACAAGGAAAGTAGGATAGCCTGTTCTTCTATATTCAGTCCAAGCTTCAAATCCTTGTAAGCCAGTCATCGCATAGTACTTTTGGGTAATGATCAGTTTAACTTTAGCATCTGGTGTTGTTGCACCAATTATATTTGCATCTGTGGCACTACCAATATAGACAGTAGCATCACCAACTGTAAGCCCTGTTGCAGTAAAACTGGCTGTAACTCCCTTTGTGAATAAATTAGTAATATCTCCTGTTGCTCCAAGGCTTCGTGCTACAGCCTCTGCCTGAATAAAATAACTCTCAGCAGTAGAGAACAACTTAACCGGAACCGTTGCCGATGCAGGATTATTCGGGTTAGCGGCAACTAATGGAGTAGGTAAAGAAACTTTTTTATTGGAGTTTTGCAAATAACTTCCCTGCATAATATAAGCTATGGTATCTGTAGTAGCATCACTTGGAATTTTGTCATAAAACTTGGTCAATCTCGGATCGTTATTCCTTCTAAAAGCTAGAACAGCAGTAGCACTGGCTACAATATTAGGCGTTTTTCCAAGAGCTACCATTTCATTGTAAAGAGGGTTTTCATTTCCTCCTGTGCTGGTATATTGAATTGCAGCATCCTTAGTTAAAAAAACAGGATTTGTTTGATATAAGGCTGTTATACCTGCTTTAGCTTTAGCTGCATCTTTAGTTGAGATTCTTAAATAAGCTTTAAGTTTTAAAGTGTTGGCAAATGCTTTCCACTGATTAACATCACCCTGGAAAATCAGGTCTTGGGAGCCAGGTGAAGTGGCGTTTTTGGCATTTAATAATGCCACACCTTTATCAACGTAAGTGAAAATACTATCGTACACAGTTTGCTGAGCCTCATATTTGGGATTTCTGAAATCACTTCCATGCAATGCCTCTGATAATGGAATATCACCAAAAGCATCGGTAGCTAACTGAAATGTATAAGCTTTTAACAAATAAGCTATACCTTGGGTGTATTGAATATTAGCCGTTTTACTGTCAATAATTAATTGGGCATTCACTAATGCTTTACGGTAAATATTACTCCAAACCCCATCGTAGAAAGTAGAGGTTTGTGCGTATCGATCAATACTTTTATACTGGCTGGCATTAGGGTTTTGTGTCCAGTACTGGGCATAAAAATTGCCGGTGATCTGTAAACCATTGCCTACAACCTGGCCAATAGCTGCCTCTACGGTAGGTAATAGTAAATTAGGACTGGCGGTATCGGGATTATTGGGGTTTGTATTTACATCTAAGAATTTTTTACACCCCGAAAATCCGATTGTACCAATAAGAAACAGAAATATAAATTTCCTAAGGTTAAAAATATTATTTGTTCTCATGTTAATTGAGTTGTTTTTTAAAATGAAACTTTTACGTTGACACCATAATTACGTACAGAAGGCTGTGCAGTAAAGTCAAAACCTTGTGCATTTCCAGCTCCTGAAGAGTTGATTTCCGGATCGGCAAACTTGTTTTCTTTGGCTGTCCATAAAAACAAGTTATTGCCATACAAGCCTATGGTTACTCCACCAAACAGAGTGCCCCCCAACTGGCTCTTAGTAAACGAATAAGACAGCGCTGCTGAACGTAATTTTACAAAAGAGGCATCAATTACGTCTACTCCTGGGTTTACACCTGAGGTATATAGATCCTGTTTAATGTAGGTAACATCTGTATTAGGAACATAAGCCCCGTTCTTTAAATAAACTGAGTTAGGGAAAATTGCCCCGATCCTTTCTCCGCCAGTTTCAGCAGAAGTACCGTTAAAGCCGGTAATATCTTTTGTCCTTGAGAAGAATTTACCACCTTGTTTAGTATCAAACAGCACATTTAAAGATACTTGCTTAAAGCGGAAGTTGGTACCCCAAGACGCTTGGTAGTTTGGATTATAACTCCCTAAATACTGTGAAGTTTTAGTAGCAAGCGGAAGACCGGTTGTTGCACTAACAATAGTTCTTCCCTGATCATCTGTCTGGTTGGTAACTCCATAAAATTCGCCATAAGGCCTGCCAACAGCGGCAACAATACCCATACCTGAAAAACCACCATTACCAACAGATACCTGATCAATTCCAGGCAAAAGAGATATAACTTTACTATTGTTTTTTGTATAAGTTCCGTAAAGCTCCCAGGTTACATCGGTTGATTTAACTACTGTTCCTCTCAAGCTTGCTTCAATACCGTTATTTTGAATTTCCCCGGCATTGACAACAGCAAATCCATATCCTGTTGAATTAGGAATAGGGATAGCTAATATTTGATTCTTAGAACGGTTTTTGTAATAACTGAAGTCAGCAGATATTCTACCGTTTAAAAATCCAAGCTCTGTTCCTATTTCAAAAGAGCTTGTTTTTTCTGGTTTGAGGTTAGCATTTCCAATTGTTGAACCAGACATAAGCGCTGCTACATTGCCTAATGGGAAAGTTGTACTTCCAAAACTTCCGGATATGGTACTTCTGGCAAAATTGTTTAACAATTGATAGGGATCAGTATCATTACCAACCTGTGCCAAGCTTGATCTTAATTTACCATAACTTAAAATATCAGACCATGACGAGTTTTTCAACAATTCAGAAAAAACAAAGGATCCGCTTACACTTGGATAGAAGAACGAATTATTTTGTACGGGTAAAGTAGATGACCAATCATTTCTGGCCGTTGCCTCTAAGAAAAGTAAACTTTTATAAGACAAGTTTAAATCTGCATACAAACCAACTAGCCTTCTTTGGCTAATATTATCAAGAACTACATTTACAGGCCCGTTACTATTTGCAAGGTTATACCAGTTGGGTACCACTAAACCACCAGATGTATTTGTAGTTGTTATAGTTGAATTTGCCTGCCTTAAACGAACGTTGTTACCAACCATTAAAGAGGCACCAAAATCATCATTAAATTTATGACTGGCAGTTATCATTAAATCATGTACAAATTCCGTTACGTTATATTGATCAATTTCGTATGAGCCATTACTTGTTTGTAAATTATCCTGTGCAGAATAATTACCGGTTTCTGTATCAGCCGGAACAAAATTATATTTAGGAGCCAAGAGCCGGCGCCTGTCAGAATAGGTATCAATACCTACTCTTTCTGTAACATTAAGCCAGTTGTAGGGTTTGTAACCCAAATTCACATTTCCGGTAACACGGCTTACGTCATCAAGGTTTTTGTAGTTTTGTAATATCCAGTATGGATTCACAGTATAAGCTCCATAATATCCGTATGCATCCGGGTGCGACAAGCCATTAACATCTGTATAACCATAACCGTTATACTTGTTGTTTAAGTCTTTTAACTGCGTAACAGGTATATCTCTTGGTGTTTGTAAAAGATTATCATAAATGGAAGATTTACCCTGGCCTCCGGCAGGTTCATTTGCATCTGTTTTGTTATAATTAAAAGATATACCGGCAGTAAATTTATTACTGAACTCGGTATTGCCATTAAACCTGACTCCATACCTATTAAAAGTATCATGAGCTCCGGGAAATATACCGTCGGAGTTTAAGGCATTAAGCCCTAAAAAAAAGGTTGATTTTTCTCCGCCGCCAGAAAAACTTAAATTATTATCTGTAGCAAAGCCGGTATTAAAAAAATCACGGATATTGTTTTTAATGGCCGAATAAGGCTTTTGTTGCTGAACGCCATCTATTTTCTGGCCCCATGGCTGAATTACTCCGGTAAAGGGAGCGCCCCAGCTGCCATTTTCTCTTGGGTCATTCAGGTAGGTTGTGTTTCCATTAGGAAGTATCTGGTCATAATAACCCTGCCCGTATTCATTTTGAAGATCAGGTAATTTAAAAATTGATGAAAAAGTGTTTCGGGTACTAAAGGTAATTGATGTTTTATCTGCATTTTTGTTGCCTGTTTTCGTTGTAATAATTAAGGCACCGTTAGATGCACGCGAACCATAAAGTGCCGCTGCTGCAGGGCCTTTAAGCACGGTAACAGAAGCAATATCATCAGGGTTAATATCATTTCCCCTATTGCCAAAATCAACACTTGATAATGATGATGCGCCACCAATTGCTGATGTGGATGAGCCACCGATAACACTTGAGTTATCAATAGGTACGCCGTCTATTACAATCAATGCCTGGTTATTTCCTGCTATTGATGATCCGCCACGAAGAACTATCCTTGATGAGCTTCCGGGCGTACTTGAAGTAGAAGTAATATTTACCCCGGCAACCTTTCCGGTTAAAGAATTAATTACACTTGGGCTTCCGCCTTCAGTTAGTTCATTAGCATTTACTGTTGGAGCCGAATAACCTAATGATCTTCTTTCTCTTCTTATCGCATTCGCAGTTACAACAACTTCAGTAAGTTGATTTGTTAATGGGGCAAGGCTTATGTTTACTGTAGTTTTGCTACCAACAGGTGCCTGTACCTGAGAATATCCGATAAAAGTAAATACAAGTACGTTATTATCAGACGCTGGTATAGAATATTTTCCATCAACTCCGGTAACTGTGCCCGTTGTTGTTCCCTGTACCCGCACACTTACGCCCGGAAGTGATAATCCATCCTCCTTCGCTGTCACTGTACCGGTAACTGTGCGATTCTGTGCATAAACCTGCGAGGCAAATAAAAGCAGGAAAACCACACTTACATGTAGAAGTTTTTTCATGTTTTAAGTTAATTAGTTAAGTTTTAGATGTTAAATAATGTTAAAGTTAGCAAGTAAACTGGAAACATTACAATTTATTATCAAAAACTTAACAAAAACTCAAGACTATTATAGAAATCCTATAAATAGCAACTTATAAATGAAATCAGTTAAGTTAAGTAAATTAATTAAAATAATATTTTTTGTTTTTTGTATTGATAACTGTTTAATTATCAAAATTATAAAATATATATTATTTACAGTTGCTGATAACAGTTCCGCATTTTTTCCAAATCAAAGAACTTCTAAGGCATCAATTTTTTGTAATTCAAGCAGATTTACACCGCTTTCATCACGAGAAATAGCAGAAATAAACTTTGCATTCCAAACTACTTCTTCATCGGTATAAGAAGTGCGTGAATGTACCGTTTGCGAAAAATTGTCATCAAAGGCTTTTAACATCACTAAAAACTCAGCTTCATTAGCTTTTAAAAATTCTTCATCCATGTTTTTTAGCGGACTGTCTTCTGTAATCGGATGCACAACTGTCCAGCTAAGCGTCAGCAAACCAATGCTTTTGCGTTCTAATTCAAGCGGAAAAAACTGCCGGACAGATTTACCATCAACCGTTGCATTATAAGTTAAAGAAACAGAAACTTCTACCTCAACCAATTGGTTACTGCGGAAATTAGCCAGCCGAAACATTAAACCGGTTATATCTTTATAAGGTGCCACAACCATGTTTTTACTATATCTTATTTTGGCTGATGGCCGCGAAAACCGCCCGTAAAGCAAACCGGTTGCCAGGGCAAAACTAAGCAAACCGATTAACGATTCTAAAGCAGCTGCAAAACTGGTTGCCAGCCCGGACGGGCTAATGTGCCCGTAACCAACCGTAGAAATGGTTTGTGCCGAGAAAAAAAAGGCATCCATAAAATGCTGAAAGTCTGTTCCCTGCAGTTTGATACCATCCAGGTTTTCAATACCCAAACCCACATAAATCAGGGCAAATAAAATGTTGATCAGCACGTAAGCCAGAAATACCATCAGGTTAAAATAACCCCACTGCAAATTAATTAAAGCATTATACATATCCGCGGTACGGAAAAAAGGCGTTCCGAGCCGCCGGATATTGGCCGAACCATCACGGTTAATTACCCGCTGGTTGTGCAGCACCGGTTGTAAACCTAATCCTAAATCGTCTTGCAAATGTGGCTTTGTTGTTTCCATTTTACTATTCGGATGCTTCTTTTATCAACATAAAAACAATATCAAGTTAAGCATAATTCCTGAAAAAGGAATTTTTATGTTGAAAGATAACCAGGATTTTTGATTCAAAATTATTCATGCTGTTTTTAGCACTGTTTTTTTAGGTTGATGACTTTAAAAAGCGGTAACCCATTTGCCCTGCCTGTATTTTTTCAGATATTTGTTAAATGCTTTCCACCCAAAATATTATTTAAGCAGCAAGTATCCAAAAACGGATAGTAATTATCAGACCGTATTTTTAGCCTTTACAATGCGTTTCATTTACCAAAATCTACATGAAAGCCATCTTAAACCATCTATTTGAAAACAGAAGTTTTACTAAAGAAGAATCAAAAAATATCCTGATCAACATGGCGCGCGGGCAATACAACCCTGCACAAATGGCTGCTTTTATTACGGCTTATTGTATGCGCAGCAGCACGGTTGATGAGATGGAAGGTTTTCGCGATGCGATGCTGGAATTGTGTGTACCGGTAGATTTGGAAACAGAAAACCTGATCGATTTGTGCGGGACCGGTGGCGATGGTAAAGATACGTTTAACATTTCTACGCTGGCTTCTTTTGTGGTGGCCGGTGCAGGTTACAAAGTGGCCAAACATGGCAATTATGGCGTTTCTTCCGGTTCTGGTTCTTCCAATGTGATGGAATATTTGGGTTATCAGTTTACCAATAATCAGGATCAGCTTAAAAAAAGCATCGATATAGCCGGAATTTGCTTTTTGCATGCGCCATTATTTAATCCGGCCATGAAAATTATTGCCCCGATCCGCAAAGAACTCGCTGTAAAAACTTTTTTCAATATGCTTGGGCCGATGGTCAATCCGGCAAAACCAAAAAACCAGATGGTGGGCGTTTTTAGTTTGGAGCTGGCCCGCGTTTACGCTTACCTCTATCAAAAAACAGATAAAAATTATACGATAGTACATGCGTTGGATGGTTATGATGAGATTTCTTTAACGTCAGATTTCAAAATTTTTTCCAACTCCGGCGAACAGATTTATCAGATCAGCGAGTTGGGTTTTGCAAAATTGGAACCGAACCAAATCAGCAGCGGCCATACTGTGCCTGAAGCGGCTGCGGTTTTTACCAGTGTTTTGAACGATGAAGCCACCGAGGCGCAAACGAGCGTGGTGCTTTGCAATGCAGCAATGGCGATCAAAACCATTTGTCCCGAAAAATCATTTGCAGTAAGTTATGACGAAGCAAGCGTATCTTTGCACAGCAAAAAGGCGTTGAACAGCTTTAAAATATTATTACAGCAGTAAATTCGATGAAAATTAAAGTTTGTGGCATGAAGTTTCCGGAGAACGCCCTGCAGGTTGCAGCTTTACAGCCGGATTATTTGGGTTTTATTTTTTATCCGCATTCGCCGCGTTTTGTGGGTTATGAGGTAAATGAAGAATTGGCAATGCTTCGTTTATCGGCAAAAAAAGTGGGTGTTTTTGTGGATAAAGACTTTAGCACGATCAAAAATATTATTCAAACTTATCAGCTTGATGCAGTGCAGTTGCATGGAAATGAACCTGCAGAAATGTGCGCTGCATTGAAAGATAAAGTAGAAGTGATCAAAGCTTTTGGTGTGGACGATCACTTTGATTTCGATCAGCTAAAAACTTACGAAAATGTAGTTGATTACTTTCTGTTCGATACCAAAACCACTGCGTACGGCGGTTCAGGGGAAGCTTTCGACTGGCAAATGTTGGAAAAATATCACTTGAATGTTCCGTTTTTTATCAGCGGCGGATTGAGTAATGAAAATATTGGTTCCGTATTAAATTTTAAACATCCTGCCTTTTACGGAGTTGATTTAAACAGCCGGTTTGAAGATGAACCCGGCTTAAAAAATATTAAAAAACTGGAGGAAGCTTTTAGGTTGATAAAAGCCGAAAACGTATAAATTCCCTCGAAATAAAACATTATGCAAATGAAATACGGTGTTGATGAACAAGGTTATTATGGTGATTTTGGTGGTGCATATATTCCGGAAATGTTGTACCCAAATATTGAAGAATTAAGGCAGCAATATCTGGAAATTACAACCGATGCTGTTTTTATCGATGAATTTAAGCAGTTGATGCGCGATTATGTGGGCCGGCCCTCGCCGCTGTATCTTGCCAAACGCACTTCGGAATTGCATGGTGCCAATATTTATTTCAAGCGGGAAGACCTGAACCATACCGGATCGCACAAAATCAATAACGCCATCGGCCAGATTTTGTTGGCGCAACGTTTGGGCAAAAAACGCATCATTGCCGAAACCGGTGCCGGCCAGCACGGCGTAGCAACGGCAACAGTTTGTGCGCTCAAAAACATCGAATGCGTTGTTTACATGGGCGAAGTTGATATTGAACGGCAGGCCCCAAACGTTGCCCGGATGAAAATGCTGGGTGCAACGGTTATTCCGGCAACATCAGGCAGTAAAACCTTGAAAGATGCGACAAATGAAGCCATGCGCGACTGGATCAACAACCCGGAAGATACGCATTACATCATCGGTTCGGTAGTTGGGCCATATCCTTATCCGGAAATGGTGGCGCGTTTTCAGGCGATCATTTCCGAAGAAACCCGCAAGCAATTGTTGCAGCAAACCGGTAGTGAATTGCCCGATTACGCGGTTGCCTGTGTGGGCGGTGGCAGTAATGCGATGGGCATGTTTTATCATTTTCTGGATGAGCCAAGCGTAAAGTTGGTAGCGGTAGAAGCAGCCGGAAGAGGAGTTGATTCAGGTGAATCTGCGGCGACGACTTTTTTGGGCAAAGAAGGCGTTTTGCACGGCAGCCGTACCATTTTGATGCAAACGGATGACGGGCAGGTTGTAGAGCCATATTCAATTTCCGCCGGTTTGGATTATCCGGGGATCGGGCCGCAACATGCGCATCTGTACAAAATAAAACGTGCTGAATATGTGAGCATTACCGATGATGAAGCGATGGAAGCCGGGCTGGAATGTTCGCGTTTGGAAGGCATTATCCCGGCGATAGAAACCGCCCATGCTTTGGCCCAGCTGAAGAAAATGAAGTTTAAAGGCGATGAAAATGTAGTCGTTTGCCTGTCCGGCCGCGGCGATAAAGATTTAACCACTTATATCAAACATTTCGGTTTTTAAGGAGAAGTTTTTGTCATGCCGAACTTGTTTCGGCATCCCATCAGAAAAGTTTTTATCAGGCAGGAGAGATCCTGAAACAAGTTCAGGATGACAAAGCGTTAAGCAAAATCATTCTAACACATCAACATAATTTGATACTGTTTTTATCGGCATAAAAACAGTATCGAACCAATCGCATCATCAATAGTAATTTTATGAACCGGCTGAACCAGCTTTTTGCTACAAAAAAAGAAAACCTTTTATCTATCTATTACACAGCTGGCTTCCCGGACTTAAACTCGACCGTGGATATTGCCGAAGCACTGGAAAAAGCAGGCGCAGATTTTCTGGAAATCGGTTTCCCATATTCTGATCCGCTGGCAGACGGCCCAACGATCCAGCACAGTTCGCAAACGGCATTAAATAACGGCATGAACCTGAATGTTTTGTTTGAACAGTTGAAACCACTGCGCCAACGGGTTTCGGTCCCGGTTTTGCTGATGGGCTATTTTAATCCGATGCTGCAATACGGCATCGAAAATTTTTGCAAAAAAGCGGTTGAAGTTGGTGCCGATGGCGTGATCATCCCGGATTTGCCAATGCAGGAATACGAAAACCTGTACCGGCCGTATTTTTTGGAAAACAACCTGAGCAATATTTTTTTGGTAACGCCGATTACCTCCGAAGAACGGATTAGAAAAATCGATCAGCTGAGCCAGAGTTTTATTTACCTGCTTTCTTCTTCATCCATTACCGGAAAAAACCTGGAAGTATCTGATACGGTAGAATTATATTTTGAGCGGATCAAAAATATGCACTTGCAAAATCCAACAGTTATCGGTTTTGGGATTTCCGGCCGGGCTGCGTTTTCTAAAGCCTGTGCGTATGCAAACGGTGCCATTGTGGGCAGTGCTTTTGTGAAAATGCTCGCTACAGAAAAAAATTACCTGGATAAAATTCCCGGGTTTATCCAGCAATTTAAGCATGAGATTTCGGTATCAGCCTAAATTCTCAAAAATCAACAATACTTCTTTTATCACCTGTTTTTTAAGGTTGATTTTTACCCGATAAAAACAGTATGCGGGTTTTGGTTTGATGCTTACAATAATAGTCAATTGCGAAAAACGCAATAACTGAAATTAAAATAGTTTTGGTTTGATGCTTACGATAATAAGTCAGTTGCGGAAAACGCAATAGATGAAATTAAAATAGTTTTGGTTTGATGCTTGCAATAATGAGTTTGAACAATTTTAAAAATCAAACTTATGAACACGAATATCTCCCAAAAAATTATCAACCAAACTACACAATTTTTGCCTGATGGCCGCAGCATTTCCCTGCTTTTTCACTATCCTGCCAACTTCAAAATCGGCGACACGATTGAGGTAACAGCTCCGTACGAAGCTTTGCAAAGCCTTGTTCCTCAGCATGAAGAAGATTATTTTGCTTTTGATGTAGAGATTTGGGACGACCGCATCCGTTTGTTTTGCGATTCCAGGAAAGACCTGAAAATTGATCGTGCAGAAGGCGCAGTTTTCTCTTTCCGGATCCGGGATATTTCGCTTTTTGCAAACCGTTTTATCAACATCAAAAACCAGGAAATGTATAATTGATTTCCCGGTCTGGATAAATTATTCCCCAACCCGGAAAGTAGTTAATCGGCAGTAATCACATCCAAACCAAACAAAAGCAATAATTTGTGTTTTTAAATAAAATCACTAAAACACAAACTATGGCAACTGAACCGGAAAATCAGGAAGAAGAAAAATCAACTGATCAGAAAAACAACGAAGAATTGGCTAAACAAATCCCAACTGTTACGCCGGATGATGATAATCCGGAACCTATTTCGGATGAGGACCAGGAGGATAAATAACAAAAAAAGTGCAATTGATTTTGCACTTTTTTTGTTTTCGGGTAATTAGAGCCTGTTTAAATTTATACAAGAAAGAATGCCAATGCTTCTTTTACCCTATAAAAATTGGTGTTTGCATCAAAACAAACAAATCAAAACCAAATACTTACCATTTTTTAGGTGATAAAAGAAGCATATAAAATAGATTGAACAAATTTTAAACAGGCTTTAAGTCCTCAAATTTTCTAAACCTTTTAAAAAAACATTAAAGGTAAGATCGAAACCTTGTTTCCTTATCGTTTCTACTTTTTCTTTGCAGGAGAAATCATTAAATCTTTCTCTTACAAAAATTAGCAAATGTTAAATTTGTATTACCAATATAATAAATTTTACTTCACTTTATTAGCTTTTATCTAAAAAAGTGTTGTTTAGAACTTCCTTTTTAACGATTCCTAAAAAATCAAGTTTAATTATAAAAATTTCCTCTGGTTAGCATATATTCGTGTAGTAAGCCACTCTCTTATTTCTTCTAACCTACACAATGAAGCAAATTGAAACTGATCAACAGGGATTATATGACCCTCAATTCGAGCATGATGCCTGCGGTACCGGGTTTATAACGCATATCAACGGACATAAATCCCACAATATCATTGCCGATGCGCTTACCATGCTGGAAAACATGGAGCATCGTGGTGCTTGTGGCTGCGATCCGGATTCTGGCGATGGTGCCGGGTTACTGATCCAGATCCCGCACGGGTTTTTGCTGGATGAATGTACTTCTGATGAAATATCTTTGAAAGAACCAGGAGAATACGGGATCGGGATGCTGTTTTTGCCCAAAGATTCTGGTGTAAAAAAAGCATGTCGTACCATCATCCGGCAATCCTGTGATAAATTGGGCTTACAGATTCTCGGTTATCGTAAAGTCCCGGTTGATGCTTCCTGCATTGGCGAAACTGCCCGCGCTGCCGAACCAAACATAGAGCAGCTGTTTGTTGCGCGGCCGCATCATATCTATAATTCGGAAGATTTTGAACGGAAATTGTACGTGTTGCGCCGGTTGATTACCAAAACAATAAACGAAACCATTAAAACCGGTGCAGAACATTTTTATTTTACTTCATTTTCCTGCAAGGTAATTGTTTATAAAGGCCAGCTGACCACTTATCAGGTTCGCCAATATTTTACCGATTTGCGGGATGAGCGCGTGACTTCCGGTTTTGGGATGATCCATTCCCGGTTTTCTACCAATACTTTCCCGTCCTGGAAACTGGCCCAGCCTTTCCGGTTTCTCGCCCATAATGGCGAAATAAATACGCTTACCGGCAACTTAAACTGGTTTTATTCCGGCATTCGATCTTACGTTTCGCCTTATTTTACCAAGGAAGAAATGGAAATCCTGTTTCCGGTAATTGATAATAATCAGTCGGATTCTGCCTGTCTGGATAATGTGATTGAAGTGCTTTATCATTCCGGCCGTTCGCTGCCCCACGTGATGATGATGCTGGTGCCCGAAGCCTGGGATGGCAACGAGCAAATGGACCCGCTAAAAAAAGCATTCTACGAATACCACGCCACGCTGATGGAACCCTGGGACGGTCCGGCTGCCTTAAATTTTACTGATGGAAAAATTATTGGTGCGCTGCTGGACCGAAATGGTTTGCGTCCGCTGCGCTATGTGGTTACAGATGATGGCCGCGTGATCGTTGCTTCAGAAGCCGGCGTTTTGCCGCTGGATGAAAAAACAGTGGTAAAAAAAGGCCGTTTGCAGCCAGGTAAAATGTTTTTGGTGGATACGGCACAAGGCAAAATTATTACGGATGAAGAAATAAAAAAACAGATCACCAGTCGGCAGCCATACGGTAGCTGGCTCGAAAATTATAAAATCCAACTGGATGAACTGGCCGAGCCACGGGTTTCTTTTACCAACTTGACCAAAGAATCCGTTTTTAAATACCAGCAGGTTTTTGGTTACACGCGCGAGGATATTGAAACCATTATTAAACCGATGGCAACGGATGGCAAAGAGCCAATCGGTTCGATGGGAACGGATGTGCCACTGGCTGTTTTATCAGATCGGCCACAACATATTTCCAGTTATTTCAAGCAGTTTTTTGCCCAGGTTACCAATCCGCCGATTGATCCGATCCGGGAACGGTTGGTGATGAGCTTGGTAACTTTTATTGGCAACAACGGCAATTTGCTGGATGAAGACAAGATGCACTGCCATTGTGTGGAGCACAATCAGCCAATTTTGCACGATTACGAACTGGAAAAGCTGCGCAGCATTGATACCGGTTTGTTTCATGCCAAAACCTTACAAACATATTTCAAGGCTGATAATCTGCCCGGTTCTTTGGCAAACGGCTTGAGCAGATTGTGCCGTTATGCAGAAGACGCTGTTCAGGATGGTTTTGAAGTATTGATCCTGTCAGATCGGGCACTGGATTCTGAACATGCGCCGATACCTTCTTTGCTGGCCGTTTCTGCCATTCATCACCATTTGATCAAAAAAGGTTTGCGTGGTGCCGTAGGTTTGGTGGTTGAAGCCGGTGATATTTGGGAAGTCCATCATTTTGCCTGTTTGCTGGCTTTCGGGGCTACCGCGATCAATCCATATCTGGCTTTGGCTACGATCAATACATTGTCTCATCAGGGAAAAATGGAAAGTACGCTGGATGTGCCGGCACTTTCCAAAAATTACATCAAAGCCGTTTGTGATGGTTTGCTAAAGATTTTCTCTAAAATGGGGATTTCTACGCTGCAATCTTATCATGGCTCGCAGGTTTTTGAAATTCTGGGGATCAATAAAGAGGTTGTCAGCAAATATTTCACCGGTGGCATCACCCGTATTGGTGGTTTGGGTCTGGATGAGATTGCCCGCGAAACTTTATGCAAGCACGTCAACGGTTTCAGCAGTTCTAAAAAAGAAACACAATTGCTGCCCGAAGGGGGCATTTATCAATGGACACGCCGGGGGGAAGTGCATTTATTTAACCCGGAAACCGTGCATTTGCTGCAACATGCCACGCGGACGGATGATTATACGGTTTATAAAAAATACGCCAAACTGATCAACGGGCAAACCGACCGCATGTACACCATTCGCGGTTTGCTGGATTTTGCCCATCACCGCGAAGCTATTTCGATTGATGAAGTAGAACCGATCGAAAGCATCATGAAAAGGTTTGCAACCGGGGCAATGTCTTTCGGTTCCATTTCTCACGAAGCGCACAGTACCATCGCCATTGCGATGAACCGTATTGGCGGAAAAAGCAATACCGGCGAAGGTGGTGAAGACGAAATCCGTTATGTGCCGATGGAAAACGGAGATTCTATGCGCTCGTCTATCAAACAAATTGCTTCAGCCCGGTTTGGCGTAACCTCCAATTATCTGACCAACGCAGATGAATTGCAGATCAAAATGGCGCAAGGGGCAAAGCCGGGAGAAGGCGGGCAGTTGCCGGGCCATAAAGTAGATGACTGGATTGCAAAAGTCCGCCATGCCACGCCGGGAGTTGGGTTGATTTCTCCGCCGCCACACCACGATATTTATTCAATAGAGGATTTGGCACAATTGATCTTCGACTTGAAAAATGCCAATCGTGCAGCCCGGATCAATGTAAAATTAGTTTCTAAAGCTGGCGTAGGGACGATTGCGGCCGGTGTGGCCAAAGCCCATGCCGATGTCATTTTGATTGCCGGAAGTGATGGCGGAACAGGTGCTTCACCTATCAGTTCGGTAAAACATGCCGGTTTGCCCTGGGAACTGGGTTTATCCGAAGCGCATCAAACACTGGTTCGGAATAAATTGAGAAGCCGTGTGGTTTTACAAGCTGACGGACAGATGAAAACCGGAAAAGATCTGGCAGTCGCTGCGTTGCTCGGTGCTGAAGAATGGGGCGTGGCCACGGCAGCTTTAGTTGCCGGCGGTTGTATTATGATGCGGAAATGCCACCTCAATACTTGCCCGGTTGGTGTAGCCACGCAAGATCCTGATTTGCGAAAATTGTTTAGCGGCAGGCCGGAGCATGTGGTAAATTTGTTTCGTTTTCTGGCTGAAGAACTCCGCGAAGTAATGGCTGAACTGGGTTTCAAAACGATTAATGAAATGGTTGGCCGTGTTCAGTTTTTGAAAGTCCGTGAAAACATCAATCACTGGAAAGCCAAAACCATCGATCTTTCTGCTTTGCTGCATCCGGTAAGCAATTCCCGTGAGATGACTTTGTACAACAGTGAAAAGCAGGACCATGGGATGGATGATATCATCGACTGGAAATTATTGGAACAAGCCAAACCAGCTTTGGAAAGCCAGATGCCGGTATATGCTTCTTTTACCGTTAAAAATACAGATCGTACGATTGGCACATTGCTATCCAACGAAATATCTAAAATTTATGGTTCTGCCGGTTTGCCTGCAGGATTGATCAACTATAAGTTCAGCGGTTCTGCCGGGCAAAGTTTCGGTGCTTTTGCAACCAAAGGAATCTCTTTTGAGCTGGAAGGTGAAGCCAATGATTACGTTGGAAAAGGGCTTTGCGGCGCGCAAATCGCAATTTACCCTCCTAAAAACAGCATGTTCACCGCAGAAGAAAATATCATTGTAGGAAATGTGGTTTTGTACGGAGCTACTTCCGGCGAGATGTTTATCCGCGGGCAGGCAGGCGAGCGTTTTGCCGTCCGCAATTCCGGTGCTACAGCCGTGGTAGAAGGCATCGGTGATCATGGCTGCGAATACATGACCGGCGGCCGCGCTTTAATTTTAGGCAAAACCGGGCGCAATTTTGCCGCCGGAATGAGTGGCGGGATTGCCTGGGTTTATGATGAAGATCATTCCTTCCGCGAAAACTGCAACAAGGAAATGGTAGATCTGGATACATTGGATCCTGTAGATGAGGAAGAAATCATCACGTTGTTGCGCAAACACATTCAGCTAACCGGAAGTAGCGTGGCGCAAAACCTGCTGAATAACTGGCAGGCCACATCTTTCCGGTTCATCAAAATATTCCCGAAAGAGTACAAAAAAGTATTACAACAAAAAGAACCCTTAACTATTTGATCAGCATAAATGGGAAAAGAAACCGGTTTTAAAGAATTTGGAAGAGAGCTTCCGCCAAAAATACCCGTGCAGGAACGTGTACAAAACTATAACGAGTTTGTAGGAAATTATTCTGACGAAAAACTGCACCAACAGTCGTCACGCTGCATGAACTGCGGCATACCGTTCTGTCATTCGGGTTGTCCGCTGGGCAATATTATCCCGGAATTCAACGATGCCGTTTACAAAAAAAATTGGGAAGAAGCGTACCAGATTTTGTCTTCTACCAATAATTTCCCGGAATTTACCGGCCGCATTTGTCCGGCACCCTGCGAGTCGGCCTGCGTTTTGGGCATCAACAAACCGGCTGTCGTGATCGAGGAGATCGAAAAACATATCATAGAAATAGCATACGCCAAAGGTTATGTGAAACCAACGGCACCATTCATCCGCTCCGGCAAAAATGTTGCTGTAATTGGTTCCGGGCCAGCAGGTTTGGCAGCGGCGGCACAGCTGAACAAAGCCGGACATTTAGTAACTATTTTTGAGCGGGATGACCAGCCGGGCGGTTTGTTGCGCTACGGGATCCCTGATTTTAAGCTTGAAAAAAACGTGATCGACCGCCGTTTGGAGGTGATGAAAAAAGACGGTATTGTTTTTAAATGCAATACAGAAGTTGGAAAAGATATGGAAGCTGAGGAACTGATCCGGAATTTTGATGCGGTAATTCTTTGCGGTGGTTCAACCGTTGCACGTGATTTGCAGATTCCCGGACGTGATTTAAAAGGCATCCATTATGCGATGGATTTTTTGACGCAGCAGAACAAACGCGTGGGCAATACTTCTTTTACCGATGAAAATATCATCACCACCGGACAGGATGTAATCATCATCGGTGGCGGCGATACCGGTTCGGATTGTGTGGGCACCGCTAATCGTCAGGGTGCGCGCGCTGTAAAGCAGTTTGAGGTTAATTTTCAACCTTCCGAAGTACGTACTTTGGCAATGCCCTGGCCAAGTTTTCCAAAACTGATGAAAACGTCCAGTTCGCATGAAGAAGGTTGTGAGCGGTTTTGGGGGATTTTGACAAAGGAATTTGTGGGAGACGAAAACGGGAACTTAAAAGGCGTATTGGTTTCGGATGTGGAATGGGAAAAAGACGCTTTAGGCCAGCGCGTAAAATTTCAGGAAATTGCCGGTTCGGAACGCGAATTACCTTGCAAGCGCGCATTTTTGGCCATGGGTTTTTCCCATCCGCAGCAAGCCGGTTTATTGGAGCAACTGGGCGTTGGTTTGGATGAACGCAAAAATGTGAAAGCAAAAGAAGGTGTTTATCGTACCAACGTGAGCAAAGTTTTTACGGCCGGAGATATGCGCCGCGGCCAGTCATTAGTGGTTTGGGCAATTTCCGAAGGACGCGAAGCCGCCCGCAAGGTTGATGAATTTTTGATGGGCCATTCTGAACTGGAAAGCAAAGATGCCATCAATGAATATCAGATGGATTTGTAAAACAGGTTTTAGACAGGTCCTGGTTTTTAAGAGAAGTTTAAAACTGATTGATATTTTTGATGCTTCTTTTATGCCATAAAAACTTGTGTTGTGTTTTTTTGCTGATTCTGTTTAGCGGCAAACACCAACTTTATAGGGATAAAAGAAGCATTCTTTATTGAAGGATTTTTTCATACATAAATTTAAACCGCATTGCAGTTAAAATTACTGATCTGTTAACTTTTCAATCATTTTTTGAACCCGGCTTGTCCGGGTTTTTTTTGTTTGGCAGAAAATATCCAAATGATATACTCTTTTTGGTGGCTATAAGCCAACTTTTGCTAAGTTTCGAAAGCTTTAGGTTCACCTTTTAACGCATCTTTTACATCTTCCGGCAACGTTACAATTTTGTTTTTTGTGTCGATAAAAACAGCAAGTTCATTATTTTAAATGGCTGTATTAGAAATAGTTGATTTCTTCACCTGTCCTGTCGGCCGCAAACGCAATGCCGTCCTGAACGTATTCCCGGATATCGTCATCTGATGATGGAGGTGCAGCGGTGCGAAATATTTTTCCATGTCGTTTTTTCCGGCTTGTGCAAAGCGGTGTGCATATATAAAAACAGGCGGCAATAAATTAATCGGGTTTGAAAAGATTGTTGCTAAAAAGGGTTTGTTTGGATTAGAAAAAAACCCTAATGAAACCGTATTTTTTCTTAAATGGCATTGTTTTAAGGTGTCCTGCCTTTTCCTTTCAAAACTACAACATCAAAAACCTGGAAGTTTTATTGCAAAATAAAGATTTTCAGCAAGCGATATATCTCGCCAGTACCGGTTTGTATGAAGCAATAGCTGTACACAAATTTAAAATTGAGGGGCTTTCGGAGAAGCTAAAGCAGAATTTACTGAAATATTATAACCGCATGAGCTTTAGGCCAACGCCTTTCGGTACGTTTTCTACAATTAGTTTGGCTTATTGGGGGGAAGCATCTGTGATTGATCTTAAACATGGCATAGAAACTTCTTTGCATTTTGATCAAGAGGTAGCACTTTTACTGGCAGGTTATCTAAAGGCTCAAAATAATTATTTTTTAAAATATCAGGTTAATCCTTCCTTACACCAACTTTACAAAGAATTCAGGTTTATTAAATGCAACGCAACAGGCGATAGTCATAAAATAGATTTTAGTTTGGAATCTTTTGATTTCGATTTGTTTGTGCAAAGTTTGATGAAGTACTGCGGGGAATTAAGATCAGTGCCAGAGATTACTTCTTTTATCAGTATAAAAACCGGCGCAACATCTGATGAAGCGTTCAATTATCTATCGGGTTTAATCAGCCATCAAATACTTCTGTCAGAAATCCAGGCAAATATAATTGGAAACGATTATATGCATGAGTTGCTGTACAATTCATCGTTATCCAAATTGGAATTGGTTGGATCTTTTAAAAAATTGTATGGCGAAATGAGAAGCAAAACTTCATTTACTTTAAATGAAATTGAACAATTACATCAAACTACAAAACCCTTGCTGGACCAGATCACTCCAAAAATTCCGCAAAATTTATTTTATGCTAATGGTGGGAGAAAATTTAATCAAGGTTGTGTTAGTTTAGATTATCAGCAAAAAATATGGGATGGTTTGGAATGCCTTCAAAAAATAAGTATTACAAGTATGCCGGAAGATATGGCAAGTTTTATTAAAGCTTTTCAAACTAAATTTGACCGTCAATCCGTACCGTTAATGCACGCGCTTGATCCAACTGTTGGTGTTGGTTATGGTGGTTTAACCATCAATCCTGTAGGATCAGATTTGTTACTTGATGTCAACTTTGCAAAAAAAGAGCGGCACAACCACCAATTAAATTGGTCATCCAATCACCAATTGCTTTTAAACTTGTGGCATCAAAATTTAGAAAGAAAAATGACTGATCCCATTATTATCCGTCAGGAAGATTTAGATTCTAGTCCTAATGCTAAGGAAAGTTTACAATTACCGCCAACTTTCCCGGTTATGTTCCGCATTATAAATAACAAAGTTTTTGTTGAAGCCGCAGGCGGCGCTACGGCAACTGCAATTATAGGACGCTTTACATCTATTGGCGATAACATTCATCAAATTGGATTACAGTTGGCACAGCACGAAATAGTAACCAACCGGGGCGTTGTTTTTGCAGAAATAGGGCAACAAGGACAACCGCATACCGATAACATCAACCGGAGAAAACCTGTTTATGATTATGAAATCCCGATCAATGTCCGCTCGCTGTTACCTCATGAAAAACAGTTGTTGCTTTCCGATCTTTGGATCCGTTATGAGCAAGATGAAATACTATTGGAATCTAAAAAACTGGGTAAAAGGGTTATACCAAGATTGAGTTCGGCTTATAATTATAACCATAGTGATTTACCGGTATTCCGTTTTCTCTGCGATTTGCAACATCAAAGTATCCAATCTAATTTAACATTAAGTTTAAGTTTTATGTTTCCCGGCCTTAACTTTTATCCGCGTGTTGAATATAAAAACACAATTTTAGCCCTTGCTACCTGGCATTTTAAGAAAGAAGATTTTGAAAGTTTAGCTATTGCAGATGTTGAAAAAAGCAAGGCCCGGTTTAATGCTTTTAGGAAGAAGTGGCAATTGCCCCAATTAATAAGTTTGGGCAAATCAGACCAGCAATTGGTTTTTGATTTGGATAATGTAAAGGAAGCAGGGTTCTTTTTATATTGTATTAAAGCTGAGCAGGAAATCAGGGTTCAGGAGTTTCTGCTTCCTGATGCTTCTGGTGCGGCTCAAAGTAAAAGCAAGCTTTTTATCAGCCAGTACATTGCTTTTTTATACACCAACGAAAATGTTTATCAACCTATGTTGCATAGGACAGATACAAAATTATATACCGTAAAAAGAGCATTTGTACCGGGCAGCAAATGGCTGTATCTTAAAATTTATTGCCATCCATCAGTAGCCAACCAATTTCTATCTGATTTCTTACTTCCGCTTTTAAACACTCGTATTATGCGTAAGCTTGACTGCTGGTTTTTCGTCCGCTATACAGATCCTGGTTATCATTTACGGTTACGTTTCAAAATTCAGGACCAAAACGTTGGCCCTGTTTTAGAAAAGTTTAAAAAAAGGATTGCCAGCCATCCACAGTTCAATGTAATCCGGGAATATCAGGCAGATACTTATTTGCCGGAACTGGAACGTTATGGGGCAGATGTGATGCAACTGGTAGAAGGTTTTTTTTGTTACAGCAGTACGGTAACCATCCATTTTTTGAAAAACTATCCGGATCCTGGTTTGCCTTATCCGGACTATAGTTTTGCCATGCGTTCGGTTTTACAATTAATGGTTGTTTTTTATCCCGAAGTTGATAAACAATTGATTTTCCTGAACAGGATGACAAACACTTTTTATGCAGAATTTGCAGAAGATAAATTTCTTAAAGTGGATATGGACAAAAAGTACCGGCTTGTTAAAAATGAAATTAGTTTGTTTATGAACGATGTAAACTTTTTTGCACGATTAAAGCTGGAAACATTGCAACAGAAAATGCTTAAACAGGTAAGTTTAATATTGCATGCAAGGACAAAAGCAGATGCAGAAAAGACAGCACAATTATTAGCTGATTTGATCCACATGCATATTAACCGCATGTTCGCAGAAAACCAACGCCGACATGAATTGCTGTTGTATTACTTCTTGTTAAAATATCAAACCGGTAAAAAAGCTGCCCTAAAACCCAATTGAATTTTAGCTTGTTTAAGGGCCTGTTAAATTTATGTCGAAAAAAATTATCGTGCTTCTTTTATGCCCATAAATCTTGTTTTCGTAATTTATGCCGATAAAAGAAGCATGAAAATTTCCGTTTTTTTAAGTGATAAAACAAGCATCGAAAATAGATTGGATAAAATTTAAACAGGCCCTTAAACTTTCTAAATTTTTATTTACATAATAATATGGAAACACAAAATTAAGGCATAAAAGAAGTATATCAATTTGGAGCTGATCTGAACCCAAACACCAAGTTGAGACTTACTTACCAGACAAATTAACGCCTACTTTTTAAGGTAGCCAAATCAATTGTTTCCATAAACGGGCCTTTATAAGCGGTGCCGATGTTTAAAGTAATTTGATTGTCCATCTCGATCTGGTTGCCTTCAATGGCTTTGACCTTTGAAAGATTGACCACAAAGGATTTATGGATCCTGGCGAACTGGTTTTCGGGCAAGGCAGCCAGCGTTTCTTTAAGGGTTAAATAAGTAATGTGTTTATCCGTTGCCGTATAAACAACTACATAGTTTTTTAAACCTTCTATGTAAACAATATCTTCCAGTTTAAGCTGAACAACTTTCCCCCTGGTGCCCGGGTTGATAAACAGCGAAGCAGGTTTTTCTATTTCCTTAACGCTTTGCGGGTTTTGTTTGCGGTTGAACCAGCTTTCTGCTTTGCTGACAGCCTTTGTAAATCGGGCAAACGATATTGGTTTCAGTAAAAAATCAAGCGCATCGTTTTGAAAAGCATCATAGGCATAGTCGGAATTCCCGGTGCTGAAAATAATGCGCACACCTTTTGGCAGCAGTTCTATGGCTTCCAGGCCGGAAATATCAGGCATATCTATATCTAAAAAAATGAGGTTTACGGCAGGCAGGTTTTTTAAGGCTGCAATAGCTTGTGTAGAACTAGTGGAACTTCCGGCAAGCGCAAGTTCCGGGCTTTTATCAATATACCTGATTAGGGTATCTATGGCGTGCTGTTCGTCGTCAATGATATAGCACTTCATAAGTAGCAGGGATGGCAATGTTTAAATTTAACTTGTAATGGTTCACATTTTGTACCACATCCAATTGGTATTTGCCGGGATAAAACTGGTCTAAACGTTTTTGCATATTGCTCATGCCAATGCCCGAACTGTAAACATGGCTGCGTTTGGCTTTTTTGTTTTGTACAGCTAAAGTAACGCCGTCGTGATCTACGTTTAAATGAAACCTTGCAGGCACAGTGCTATCGGCCAGTTCTCCGTGTTTAAACACATTTTCTAAAACGGAAATGAGCACCAAAGGAATGATCCTAATGTTTTCTGTATCGCCATTCACCTGCACATCTATAAACAGTTTATGGTTAAACCGCTGCTGGTTTAGGTACAAATAGCTGTACAATTGTTCTACCTCATCGTTCAGGTTTACTTTTCCGTCGGGCGTTGGTTCTGCAAAAGCGTAGCGCATCACTTCTGCCAGTTGGATAATCAGTTCGCTGCCTTTTTCGGTATAAGCGGCCACATAATTTTGGATAAAGTTCAAACTGTTAAACACAAAATGCGGGTTTATCTGCGCTTTTAAATAAGCGTTTTCGGCAGCCAGTAAATTTTTTTCCAGTTTTTGTTTTTCCAACTGGCTTTCTAACTGCTGTAGTTGGAGTTTGTCAATATGTTTGCGGTGGGCTATTGCAGAAACGCTAAATAGGTAAGCTGTGCTTAAACCAAGGAAATAAAGTGCACGCCATATTCCTTTACTGAAAAACGAGGTTATATCGCCAATCTCATCGTTTGTATGAATTCCACTTTTTATAAAAAAGAGATTTAACAAGTATTTAAGCCCAAGATAAAGCATCAATACTAAAAAAGCCAATAGGATTCCCCTGATTAGAAATGTTTTAGTGCTATAGGCAAAGCGTAAAACTAAATAGGCATTGCCATAGAACAAGCTAATGTTTAAAATATAATGCGTTAAATAGTCTATAAAAGGTGCAAAACGGTGTGCCATAAAATAAATGGCGGCTGTTTCATAACCAATGAAAATAATCCAAAAAACTAAATGTGGAAAGATTTTCTGTAGCTCACTTTTCTTAATATTTATAAACCTCATTTTTTATATATCCTCTTTAAACTGCTGTTGGTGTATAGCAAAACCGCGTTGGTGTAATAAATTCGTTACCTGTTTTTTAAATTCTTAAACTTAAAAAAATCAACCAGCGTTATGAAAAAAAAACTACAAAAAATTTATTCCCTTAAAGTCAAATCGGTTTATAAATATGGAACTGCGTCCGGTGTTCGCAATTCTTCTGAAACAGACCCAACTACAATTTCATACGGAACTATTAGTACCATAGTATTTAAAGTATGAGCAATTAATCCTCTAAACAATAACACTGCTTAAAACCAATACCATCCATTCTATCTATTTGCCCAAATCATATAATTAACAATAACCATTTACCGCTAAAGAAAGGAGGAAGATATGCTTTAGAAAATTAATTACGGCTAAAACTTAAAAAAATATTAAAAATCTTTTAAATTTAAAAAATCATGAATTCTAAAATTTTTACCTGGTCATTGATTGTGGTGCTGTCCACAGTTTTTATTGCTTCTTGTAAGAAAGAAAACAAGGAAGTGAAACCAATACCTTCAAAAAATTCGACAAAGACAACAGTCGATCCTAAACTGGTTTTTTATACACCTGCAACTGATAAAGAAAAGAAATTAGTTGCCAATCTGGGGAAAGTTACAGATATTGTGAAAGAAGTGTATAAAAATAAAGAGACCATAAAAGAAGTTAATGCTGCAATTATTGCTAAAATTTATTCAGACCAGTCTATCTTGTTAAAGGATTTAATTTATCCAAACGAGGGATTATTAACCACCTCTAAATCTTTTAAAAAACTATCTTCAGACTTGAATATTCAAGCGGGGACATTTTCAAATGCGTTTTGGGCTGAAGTTGCCAAGAAAAATGATCCTGATTTTAACAGCTTTTTAACTGCCTTAAAGCCTGGTAACATTTCTACCGATGCCAAACAAAATCAAAAGAAAACACAAAATCTCAAGGCAAATGACTACGACCCTAACCAGTATCAGGGTTTACCTCCTGATGGCGTTAGCCTTTATTATCCTTATGCCGAACAGTATATAAACCCTTTTGACAATTCCGGAAATTATTCGCCTTCAACTTCCGTGATGACGGCAACCGCAGAAGCTGATGAAGGTTATGGGTGGGCACCAGTTTTTGATGGCAACGGTAATATGGGCTATACACAAGTGGTAATTAACGATGATTATGCTTATGCAAACCCTACGCTAATTATTGGTATCAATGGTATTGAGCCTGTTGATTATAGTAGTTCCAATGGGAGTGAGGCGGCATTTGCTCCAGGACCGCCTATCACAGTTCCAGGTTTAGGAAGGACAGTAAGAAAGGTTTTTGTCGGTGATGTGAGGGTTAGCAAGCACCAGTACGATCATCTTATCAGCTTTACAGGTAACGGCGGCGGTTCTGAAATCCGTTTTACCCGTGCTTCAGGTTACCTAAAAGTAATTGACGGACAGGTACAAGCAACTGCAGATATATTTCTGGTAAATGGCCTCAATAGCATAGGTAGAGGAGACATCAGAAATTCAAGGTGGGTAAACTGGACGGCTGTTTGGGATGCAGATTGGCAACAAGACAACCTGGAACAGAACCTTGCAATTTATGAAGATGACAATGCCAATTCTTCAACCCTAAATGTATCTGTAACCACTACAGTTAGTGTTGGTGGCCAAAAGCAAACCGGTACTGTAGGGGGATCAATTACTTATAAATCCCTCGATGACATAATACGCCAGAACGATCATAAGTATGCTTCTTTCTTTCCATTAAACCGCGGGGAGAGCGGGGAGCCAACTTATGGTGGTTGGCTAGTTTTCGATAACTATAGTACGGTGAGTTTTACTTTACCAGATAAATTATTGATCCAATAAGATAATAGTGAAGGTTTTTGATTTTTGAAAACCTTCACTATTTTTTCTAATAAACTTAATCAATTCTAAATCTATGAAGTTTTCTGTTTTTCTCATTTTAACTGCAATACTAATCATTGTCAACCCATTTTTGTATGCACAAACCTCCGCTTCTCTAAAGGAAAACAATTTATACATCAACACTTCCTTAGGTTATGGGACTGAAAACAATTGGGGCAATACAGGTTTTTTTGTAGGGGCAACGTTATCAAAGCCTATAATCAAGCACTTGTTTTTAGATGCTGGCCTTACTGTTTTTACCACACAGATTGTTAATGCATATACGTACGAACATGGTTTCAGGAACGATCAGCAAAAATATAATGCTTTGTTTTTAACACCTGCCATTAATTACACTTTTGGCAATAAGCAGTCTTTTATGAATGCTTCTATAAAAGTAGGCGCGTCTTTAAAATACTACAATTATAAAATCTTAAAAACTTTCCTGGAATATGTCTATCCAGATGGAAGAACGGAGCCTGTGCCAGGTACACTTTATTATATAACTCGAAAAAGGTTCGAGATCCCTTTTTACAGTTCAGTAAGCTTTGATACAAAAGTCACGAAAAAATTAAGGGTTGGCGTATTTTTGGATACTTATAGTTACGAAATCCCGATTGAGTTTTTTCTTCCTGGCATTAATGTAGTTTTCAAATTGTGAAGTAAATTTATCTTCAAACAATAACTTTGTATGAAAAAACAACTATTATTTATTTTTTGCTTGTTGAGTGTGCTGTTGGCCAATTGCAAAAAAACGCCAAGTGAATTTTTAGTCAGTGAGATGCAAACGTTGAATGAATTGACTAATCCGGGCTTAAAAGAGGAATTAACCGTCAATAAGCAGGTTACGTTTTATGTAGAGGTAAGCAAAATGAACAAGCCTGCTGTAACTTATACGCTAAAGGAAACTACCAAAAGCAACCCCGATCTGTTGATCACTTCTGGTACTATAGACAAAGTGATGTCTGGCAAAACATTGAGTTTGACCTACACGCCAACGCAAAGAAATGTACTTACTTCCTTGCAGTTGCGCGTGGTTTGCGGCAACGATGTCATACATCGGTTTAAAGATTTCGTGGCCAAATAATAATGCTGTTTTTAGGTTATAAAATTTGTTAACCCAACTCCAGCTTCGCAAAAAAATCCCACAAAACAATCCCCGCTGAAACCACAATATTAAAAGAATGCTTGGTGCCAAACTGCGGGATTTCTATACAGGCATCAATCATTTCCATCGCCTCATCGCTTACGCCGTTCACTTCGTTGCCAAAAATCAACGCGTATTTCGTTGTGTTTGGGTTGATACCCTTTCAGGTTGAAACCGAATTGACTTATAAAAAAGATAAGCGTTATGAATATGCGCTGATTACTTTGTTGTATTATATTCACTAATTTTTATTGCTTTTAATTAAAGTTTGTTTACTTGTGGCCATGCTCAAAAATCACTTCCTCCCTGCACTTTTGATACTATTCAGTTTTCAAGCTTTCGCTCAAACACCCCAAACGCACGATTACTGGTGCTTTGGCTCCAGCCTTTCTTTTATCAACGAACCGCAATTAAAAACAGGTGTTGGTTTTAATACCGGCATTTCTATACAAGCTACACCCAAGTTAAATGGTATAGTAAACATTGAATATATGTTTGCGGCAGATATTACGCCGGACGATTTATCTATTTACCCGCGTACTTTTTATAACCCAAATAAAAATCTATCTTATGTGCGGATAGACGCTGGTTTGGAAAGGCTGATTTTAAAAGTAAACCATTTAGACATCGCCCTAAGCACTGCACTTGCTCTACGCAAACGAAATGAAGCATTTGTTTCCGTCTTTTATAAAGAATTCCCTTTAGACCAATTTCCAGAATTGGTCAGCGAAACTAACTATAACTCTAAATGGCAGATCGGCAATACAACAAGCCTTAAAGCCCGGTTAAACTTTAAAAGGATGTTTGTGGGCGTACATGGCAGTTATCAGTTGTTCATCACCCATAGCTTTATCTCTACAGGAATATTTACCGGTATAAACCTTTATTAAAAGCCATGAAAAACATATTCCTCACAATATTATTGCTGTTTTTTTGTAACAGCATTCTTTCAGCACAAAGCACCGATAAAAACAGCATTCTAAATAAAACAGCAAATAACTTACAAGTTGGTTTTCACTTGATGAACATTGAAGATGACAAGTTTGCGTTGGATTACCTGAAGCTGGAATACCAGAAAGACATATCCAAACATTCAGCTTTTTCTTCCAGTATTGGCTTTGCAGCTTATACCAAACATTGGTACTCTAAATTTTTTCCTTCTTTACATTTGCCAGAAGAAAACATTCAGGGTTTCAGTCAGGAAAATAATCAATCATCTTTAATTATGTTTAATGTAAACTATGTTTACCAACTTCTTTTTAGTAAAAAAGGAAATTTTGTAATTAAACTCGGACCAACCGTATCTTACTTGTTAGAAACAAGAAATTTTGGCGGAAGGGCACAAAGTGCATATACGCCGGATGGTACTGCTGTTTATCAGTACACCAATTATTCGAGTTTTATGAAGGGTTTTGATTATGGGGTTAATTTCGTTGTTGGCTATAATGTTGATTTAAGCAAGAAGTTTAATTTGGTTACCTATATTAATCATCAGAGATATTACACTAATAACCCGTACTTGTATGCTTTAGGCGTGGAGATTGGATATAAATTCTAAAGCGGATTTTTAATAGTTGCTAACATTAGAGCCTGTTTAAATTTATATCAGAAAAATTTATAATGCTTCTTTTATGCCTATAAATTTTGTGTTTGCATTTTATGCCGATAAAAGAAGCATGGGTTTTCCTGTTTTCGTAGGCGATAAAAGAAGCATAGAAAATAAATTGAATAAAATTTAAACAGGCCCTATATTAATTTTTTTATTATTGAATAATTTCCACCTCATGAAAAAAACGATACTATTTATTTTTTGCCTGCTTACCTTACTAACAACCGCTTGCAAAAAGCAGCGAAGCGAACTTATTGTAAGTGAAATACGAACATTAAACGCCATAAAAAACCCGGGCATTAAAGAAGAATTTCCGATAAACCAGAAGGTTCCTTTTATGTTATCATCAGCAAAGTAAACAAGCCCAAAGTGGTTTATACTTTGCGGGAATATTATCCCAACAGTAGTTCAACCGTTATAACTTCCGGTTCCATAGATGAGCGGAACACGGGCTACGATTTAAGTTTGGATTATACGCCAACGCAAAATAAAGATTTGATTACCTTAGAATTAACTGCAACCTCTGCTCTGGCAAAGAGGTAATTAAACGATTTAAGTATTTTGTTGCAAAATAAAGGTTAGTAAAATGCTGCTTCTACTACAGTTTTTCAATCTGATCTATAGAAAGACCGGTTGTGGCTGCAATCAATTCAATGGAAATGACGCTTGCTTTCAGTGCTTTGGCAACCTCGAGTTTTCCCTGAGATATTCCTTCAGCCATCCCTTTGCTTGTTCCTTCTTCAAATGCTGTTTCTATGGCGTAATCATATGTAGCTTTATTGTCACGGAAAACTTTCAGGCTGTATTCGTACCGGTCTAAGTCTTCTTGTTTAAAGTTGGCCAGTTCGGCTTTTTCAAATGCATTGGTAAATATTTCATCCTTAAAAATGGCTGGTATGTTTTGAAAATCTTCCAGGTTTTTGATAAAATACAACCATTTATCCAAGCGCGTCGCCAGCTCATTTTCCGGTTTGCTGAAGTTGGGCATTTCTAAATAAATGTAAGTCAGCTTATTATAGAAAACCTGGCCGTGCTGATTTTTCAGTTTAATGGTATGCACCACTTCACTTTTTTCGGGTTCAGTTTCGTAATCGTCAAAAGTAAAATCCAGGATGCCGATACAATAAACCGCTTTCAGGTTGTAATTCCATTCGCCTTTTTCAACCTGTTCGCGGATCGGGAAAGTAGAATAGTAAATTGTTCTTTCAATAAAATAGTTCTGCTTGGCTTTTTGCAGTTCTACAATAAATTTTTCGCCTTTGTCTGTTTCACAATAAATATCGTAAATCGCTTTTCGGTCAAAGTCGGTTTGCCCAAGCTGCTCGGTATTTTTAAAAGAAAGGTCAGCAATTTTATCCTGAATGGGCAAAAGCGCGTTCAAAAAATCAATCAGCAGCGGTTTGCTGGCTTCTTCACCAAAAATCTTTTTAAAGCCAAAATCTGTAAACGGGTTAATGTATTTCGCTCTCATCCTAAAATTGAAATGTCAGCGAAATTACGAATTTAATAGCCGCACAATCAGGTAAATCCTTCTTTGAATAATAACTACCTCAAATTCAATTTCGCAAAAAAATCCCACAAAACAATCCCGGCCGAAACCACAATATTAAAAGAATGCTTGGTGCCAAATTGAGGGATTTCGATACAGGCATCAATCATTTCCATCGCTTCCTTGCTTACGCCGTTTACCTCGTTGCCAAAAATCAACGCATATTTTTCGCCGGTTTTAGGTTGAAATTTTTTTAAGCTGATACTGCTCTCCGCCTGCTCAACCGCAATGATCTGATCGGCCTGAGTTCGTAAATCCTGCAATGCTTCTTTTATCGCACTAAAAAACATGAAAATTCAAGGGTTTTTGTTTCGGTATTGAACATGGGCACAAAATTTACAGGCATAAAAGAAGCATTACATATATTTGTGCCCTGAATTTAAATAGGCTCAAACCCAAACCCAAAAGTTTAAACAACTTTAATAATTCAGTAAGTTTAACTATTAAAATCACCTCTATTGTATTATGATCAGGCATCAAATAATCAACCATGAATAAAGTTTTAATCGAAGCAAATCCTAAACGTATAAATTGCATAGATGCAACCAGAGGGCTTGTTATGGTTATTATGGCTCTGGACCATGTGCGCGATTTTATGCATGTTACTTCCCAGTTTCAGGATCCAACTGATTTTCGAACGACTACCGCAGCTTTATTTTTAACAAGATGGATTACACATTTGTGCGCGCCTACTTTTGTGTTTTTGTCGGGTGTTTCTGCTTATATTTCTTATAAAAAAGCTATTTCTTCAACAAGCCAAAAATTTTTGTTCAGCCGGGGTTTATGGTTAATTGTACTGGATTTTACCATTATTAATTTTGCTTTATGGTTTGATATACATTTTCGCACACTGATTATAGAAGTTGTTTGTGCGATTGGTGTAGGTTTAATTGTGGTTTCGCTGCTAATAAAAATGCCTTCAAGGGTAATCGGTTTAATTGGGATCATCATCATTTTCGGCCACAATTTTTTAGATAGCATATCTTTTAAAGAAAGCCCGGGTCTTAATTTTATTTTCTCGGTACTTTTCCGTCAAAACCTTTTTATGGTTACACCTAACTTTGCTTTTATTACAGGTTATCCGCTGGTGCCATGGGTAGGTATTATGCTTGCAGGCTTTGGTTTCGGGGAGGTATTTAACAAACCCTTAGAAATCAGAAAGAAGATATATTTAGGGATAGGAAGTATTGCCTTGATCTTATTCTTGTTTTTACGTTTGTTTAATATTTATGGTGACCCTTCTAAGTGGTCGGCTCAAAAAGATAGTTTATTTACTTTATTGTCTTTTATAAACCTAACCAAGTATCCGCCATCCTTACTTTTTACTTTGCTAATGCTAAGTATTATGTTAATGGTATTATGGATGACAGATGGCGTAAAGAACAAGGTTACAGATACGCTTTGCGTTTATGGAAAGGTTCCATTATTTTACTTCATTGTTCATTTATACCTCATCCATTTGCTGATGCTGGTTATGGTATTTATTCAAGGGTTTAGTTTTCATGACTTAAATTTTGGTACACTTAATAACGGAAGGCCAAAAGGATCAGGAGTGGAATTAGGGCTTATCTATCTGATTTGGATAGGGGTTGTGCTTTTGTTGTTCCCTGTATGCAAATGGTATGGACAGTATAAAGCAAATCATAAAGATAAAGTAATACTGCGGTATTTATAATAAGCACAGCATATATAATGCTTAATTATATCCCCTTTTTACCTCAAATTTAGTTTCGCAAAAAAATCCCACAAAACAATCCCTGCCGAAACCACAATGTTGAAAGAATGCTTGGTGCCAAACTGTGGGATTTCAATACAAGCATCAATCATTTCCATCGCCTCATCACTTACGCCGTTCACTTCATTACCAAAAATCAAAGCATATTTTTCGTTGGTTTTGGGTTGAAAATGGTTCAGGCTGATGCTGTTTTCGGCTTGCTCAACCGCGATGATCTGATAACCATCTGCACGAAGTTTTTGCAATGCTTCTTTTATCGTACTAAAATAAGTCCAGCTGATAGATTGCGTAGCACCCAAAGCTGTTTTCTCGATTTCACGGTGCGGCGGTTGCGCGGTAATGCCGCAAAGGATTAGCTGCTCAACCGCAAAACCATCCGAAGTACGAAAAATAGAACCCACATTGTGCATACTGCGCACGCTATCCAAAACCACCGTAACCGGCAGTTTTTCCTGCTGCCGGAAAGTTGCTACATCAACACGGTTTAACTCTTCAAGCTTTAATTTGGTGTAAGGCGGGTTCATGGATTTTGGTTCATCGTTCATAGCCGATTGCTAAAAGCCGATTGCTGATTGCTAAAAGCTGATTGTCTTCACCCCATCGCCAATTAAAGAATGATAAACTTCGGGTTGATAACCGATTATCGAAGTGTAATATTGAATCAGGTTTTTGGCAAAATCATCATAAGCATGATGTTTAACCAAAGCAATTGCGCAGCCGCCGAAACCTGCGCCCGTCATCCTGGCACCGGCAACAGATTGCTGACCTTTGCAAAATTCTACCACCGTGTCCAGCTCTTTCCCGGTTACTTCATACAAATCTTTGAGTGAAGCGTGCGAAGCGTAAAGCAACTCGCCAAAACGGTGCAGCTCGCCATCGGCCAAAACATGCGTTGCTTCTTTTACCCGGTCATTTTCTTCGATCACATGGCGCGCCCGTTTTTTTACGGTTTCATTGCTGATCAAGTGCTCATATTTGTTAAAAGTTTCGGTGTCGATCTCGCACAAAAAATCCAGATGGAGTTCTTTATTAAGATCTTTCAAAGCCGTCTGGCATTCTTCCACACGTTCATTGTATTTGGATTCAGAAAGTTTGCGCGGTTTTTTGGTGTTGATGATCGCCAACACATAATCCTGTAATTTGCAATCCACAATCTTGTATTTCAGCGTATCACAATTCAGTTCGATGGCTTTGTCTTTCTCACCAAAAGCAACGGCAAACTGGTCCATAATGCCGCTGTTTACGCCGATAAAATCATTTTCCACACTTTTGCTCATCTGCACCAGTTCAAGCTTGGAAAAACAGGAATTATGAACCTCATTCAAAGCAAAAGCCGTTACAATTTCTATCGAAGCCGAAGATGAAAGCCCGGAAGCAATCGGGATATTTCCCTGGAAAAGCATATCCAAACCTTTGATGCTTCTTTTATGCCCTAAAAATTGCTGCATCACGCCAAGTGCATAATTGAACCATTCTTTGCCTTGCTTCTCATATTTTTCCTGAACCGGAATGTCGAGCTGATCTTCAAAATCCAGGCTCCTGAAACGGAAAATCCCTTCCTTATTTTCCGCCACCAGCAGGTTTGTGCCGAAAGTGATGGCGCAGGGCAAAACCAGTCCGCCGTTGTAATCAATATGTTCGCCAATCAAATTTACACGGCCGGGCGCAAAAAAAACGCCGGTTGCAGGTTGCTCAAACAGTTCCTTAAATTTTTGTTGAAGATCAGGTTTCATGGTTCAAATATGATAATAAAATTAGGTTCCTATTATTTTTCGGTTTTTTTTTGCACCTCAAAAAAGTAAAAGAACTAACAATTTTGTTTGAAGCCTGGACAAAACGCGCCGGTGTTTCGCCTTTTGAAACGCTGGGCAAAGGCAGCGGCGAATAAATTGGCAATGCTGTTTTTATCGGGTAAAAATTGGTGTGGTTATTTTTAGGTTGAAACCAATGCTTCTTTTATCAGTATTTTTTCAAACCTGCTGTAAAAAACTTTTCATCAATTAACTTTACACCTTAATTGATTTGAGATTTGGAAAAAAAAATTTCAGCAGAAACACCTTTAATGCAGCAGCACAGCCAGATCAAGGCTAAATATCCGGGTGCGCTATTGCTGTTTCGGGTGGGCGATTTTTATGAAACTTTTGGCGAAGATGCCGTTACCACGTCCCGCATTTTAGGGATTATCCTCACCAAACGGGCAAACGGTTCGGGCACTTCGATTGAGCTGGCCGGTTTTCCGCACCATTCGCTGGATACTTATCTGCCAAAATTAGTCCGTGCCGGACAGCGCGTGGCCATTTGCGATCAGCTGGAAGACCCAAAAACTACCAAAACCATCGTTAAAAGAGGTGTTACCGAACTGGTTACGCCCGGCGTTTCGTACAATGATAATATCCTCAGCCAAAAATCAAACAATTATGTAGCCACGCTGCATTTTGAAAAGGACCAGATCGGTTTGGCTTTGCTGGATATTTCTACCGGCGAATTTTTGGCTGCCCAAGGCGATCAGGAATATATAGATCAGTTGTTGCAAAGTTTCCGACCGAACGAGGTCATCTTTTCCAAACAAAAACAAAAAGAATTTATAGAAGCTTTTGGCGAAGGATTTTATACGTATTGCCTGGATGACTGGGCTTTTACGTTGGATTTTGGTTCGGAAACTTTGCATAAACATTTTGAAGTGAAGAACTTGAAAGGGTTTGGCGTTGATCGGTTGCCGCTTGCAATTGTGGCCGCCGGTGTAACTTTGCATTACATTAACGAAACGGAACACCGGAATTTGCAGCATGTTTCCGGGTTGGGCCGCATCGAACATCAAAAATACATGTGGCTGGACCGTTTCACCGTCCGCAACCTGGAACTGCTGGATTCGGCTAATGAAAATGCCATCACGCTTTTCCATGTGCTCGATCAAACTGCTTCGCCAATGGGTGCGCGATTGCTGCGGAAATGGATTTTGATGCCCTTAAAAGAGCTGAAACCGATTGAAGAACGGCTGGAAGTGGTTGATTTTTTGTATGTAAACGAAGCATTGGCTGCGCAGCTTTTGCACCAGATCAAACAAATTGGTGACCTGGAAAGGCTGATTTCCAAGATCGGTTTGCAGAAAGTGAACCCGCGCGAAATTATACAGCTAAAAAGAGCATTGCTGGCAACTGTTGAAGTGAAAACTTTGTGCGAACGATCGGACAATTTATTTTTAAAACAACTGGCCGAACAGTTGAACCCTTGTCAGCTGATCCGCGAACAGATTGAAAAAGAAGTTCAGCCGGAGCCGCCAGTCTTGCTTATCAAGGGCGGCGTTATTGCTGGCGGCGTGGACGAGGAACTGGACCGCTTACGTAAAATTGCTTTTGGCGGAAAAGATTTCCTGCTCGAAATCCAACGCCGCGAAGCAGAAGAAACCGGGATCCCATCGCTAAAAGTAGCGTTCAACAGCGTTTTTGGTTATTATCTGGAAGTAACGCATACGCATAAAGATAAAGTGCCGGAAGGATGGACCCGCAAGCAAACGCTGGTGAATGCCGAACGGTACATCACCCCGGAACTGAAAGAATATGAAGAGCAGATTTTGGGTGCGGAGGAGAGGATTTTTGCCATCGAAACGCGTTTGTACCAGAATTTGCTGCACAGCATCAGCTCGTATATCAAACCAATCCAGCTCAACGCCCGCATTTTAGCCAAACTGGATGTGTTGCTGTGCTTCGCAAATCTGGCACATAAAAACAGCTATCGAAAACCGGTTGTTGATCTGGGCGAACGCATTGACATCAAAGGCGGCCGTCATCCGGTGATCGAAAAAAACCTGCCGCTGGGCGAAGAATATATTACCAACGATGTTTTCCTGGATTCAGGATCGCAGCAGATCATCATCATCACCGGCCCGAATATGGCCGGAAAATCTGCTATTCTCCGCCAAACCGGCTTGATTGTACTGATGGCTCAGATTGGCAGTTTTGTGCCGGTAAAAGAAGCACACATCGGTTTGGTGGATAAAATTTTTACCCGCGTTGGTGCTTCGGATAACCTCAGTTCCGGCGAATCTACTTTTATGGTGGAAATGAACGAAACGGCCAGCATCCTCAACAATATTTCCAACCGCAGTTTGGTTTTGCTGGATGAGATTGGCCGCGGTACTTCCACTTATGATGGCATCTCGATTGCCTGGTCTATTGCAGAATATTTGCACAACCATCCTTCAGCCAAAGCCAAAACTTTATTCGCCACACATTACCACGAACTGAACGAACTTGCAAGCTCTTTTCACCGCATCAAAAACTTCAATGTTGCAGTGAAAGAAACCGGACAGAAAATCATTTTTCTACGCAAACTTGTGCCCGGCGGCAGCGAACACAGTTTTGGGATTCACGTAGCAAAATTGGCCGGTATGCCGCCAAAAGTTTTATCACGTGCGGGAGAGATTTTAAAGAAGCTGGAAGCAGAACGCACCGGCGGCGAAAACATTAAAGAAAGTATCAAAAAAGTGCAAAAGCAAGCGATGCAATTGCAAATGTTTTCTATTGATGATCCGGTACTTATAAAAATCCGTGATGTGCTGAATGCTTTGGATGTAAACACGCTGACACCTATAGAAGCTTTGATGAAGTTGGATGAAATCCAACGTTTACTTAAAAGTAATTAAAGCATCATAAATTACTATTTAGGCTGATCAAATAGTAAGCAATATCAAATTTTGAACTTCAAAAATTCAGAATCTTTTTTCTGAAAAAATAATATCAGAAATTCTTTTTTTATCCTGTAAAAGAAGTATTCGTATTGTGATAAATTTTTTACACAAGTTGTACAAGCATAAATCAACATTGAATTATCATTTTAAAGAGTTTGCGGGTTAAAATTTAAAAAAAGTTTATATCTTGTAGACCGATTTAAATTGTTGTGTTAATACTGCGATAGTTCATGGTTTTTGACCCTTATTATGTAACTGCATTTTCAACTTTGTTGTTATTTTTTATTCATACAAGTTTAAAATTATTTAACCTTTTATTTAAAGTATAAAAAATTATAGACGTATCAAACAAAACTTTTTTAAATATGTTAATTTTATAATTTTCCAGCATACAAACATGAAAAAATTACCAGCAAACCTGCTTTGTCTTTCGCACCTCAGATGGGATTTTGTTTATCAACGTCCCCAACATTTATTGACTCGTTTTTCTGAAATTTTCAATACCTATTTTTTAGAAGAACCAGTTCATGATGCTAAGGAAAAAGCATATTTAAACATATCCAAAAGAATGCCTAACTTGTGGGTTGTTGTCCCGCATATTCAGTCTGGGTTAACTAAGGCAGAAGAGAAGCTGGTGATGAAACAATTGATGGACAATTTTATGGAAAATGAAGATGGCGAAGATTTTCTTTTTTGGTATTATACGCCCATGGCACTCTCATTTACAGAGCAATTGAACCCTGGTTTGATTGTTTATGATTGTATGGATGAATTATCTTTGTTTAAAAACGCACCGGCAGAATTAAAAGATCTGGAGAAAAAATTGATGGCCAAATCTGATGTTGTATTCACTGGTGGACATTCTTTATATGAAGCCAAAAAACATCAACATGCAAACATTCATGCTTTTCCAAGTAGCATTGAAAAAGAACATTTTGTAAAAGCAAGATCAAACAAAGTTCAACCAATAGATCAAAAGAATATATCCAATCCTAAACTTGGATTTTATGGTGTGATTGATGAACGTTTCGATATTGAGCTGATCCGTGCCATTGCAGATGCAAGGCCAACTTGGGAGTTTATGCTGATCGGGCCTGTTTTAAAAATTAACCGTGATCATTTGCCAAAAAATCCAAACATCCATTATCTCGGACAAAAAACTTATAATGAATTGCCAGCTTATTTGTCAGGTTGGGATGTAGCTTTGATTCCATTTGTGCTGAATGATTCTACCAAATTTATTAGTCCGACAAAAACCCCTGAATATTTGGCTGCCGGAAAACCGGTAGTTTCTACCGCAATCCGTGATGTAGTTAACCCTTACGGAAAAAATAAATTGATCCATATTGGCTCTACTGCCGAAGATTTTATTGAAGCAATTGAATTTGAATTAAACAATAAAGACCATAAACAATGGTTGGCCAAAGTGGATTCTTTTTTAAGTAAAAATTCCTGGGACAATACATGTGCAAGTATGATTACTTGTATTCAAAATTCGATCAAAGACAAACAAAAAATTTCTATTGCAAGCTAACAAGTGAGTTTTAAAATTTTTACAAGTGCTGATTTTACAATTAGCACTTTTTTTATGCAAGTATAATTTTAGGTCGATAAAAGAAGTATTGGCAAATCTAATTTTCCAAATTAAAAACCACACAATTCAAACTATATGTGCAATCAATAGTTAGCACTAAAATAAATAGAAACCTGTCAATATTTTATTAAATTATTATGAGTTTGGATCAAAAAATAATCAATAGTTTGGAGCACTTGGTAACCATTGGCGTAGATGGCGAAGAAGGTTATCAAAAAGCAGCAGAAATGGTGAGTGATAAAAATTTGCTGGCACAATTTGAGCAGTCATCAACGGCACGCAATATACAGGCTGAAGCCATCAGAAATTATTTGAGTGATAACGGAGTAGAAAAACCGGCGCATAAAGGCGGTTTTGGCGGAACTTTGCACCGTGCCTGGCTGGATATTAAAGGAACTTTATCCAACCGGAGCGATAGCGTTTCTATTTCCAGTTGCCTCAGCGGCGATCAGGCTGCAGTTGTTGCTTATCAGGAGGTTTTGGATGAAAAAGACCTGCCTGCTGATCTTCATAAGTTGCTGACTGAGCACCTGGAAGATTTAAAAGGCGATGTGGAAAACTTAGAACAATTATCTAAAGAAAGCTAAATCAGGCACTAACTTTTTTGCCCAGCAGAAAGCACCGCCGGCAGCGCGGTTCATAGCTTTCTTTTTCACCCAACAATATTTTAGTGTTATTTTCGATCAGCCGGTAAGAATACAGTGCCGGCTGGCCGCAAATTACGCACACCGCATGAACTTTGGTTACCGATTCGGCCATCGCCATAATTGCAGGCAGCGGGCCAAAAGGTTTGCCCGTATAATCCATATCCAAGCCGGCAACGATCACACGGATACCTTTATTGGCCAGTTTATTACAAACGTCGGGCAGTTCCTGATCAAAAAACTGTGCCTCATCAATGCCAACAATCTGCGCGTTGCTACCTAAAAGTAAAATGGCGGAAGCGTTTTCCACCGGCATAGAAGGTATTGCATTGGCATTGTGCGAAACAATTGCCGTTTCATCATAGCGCGTATCCTTTTTCGGTTTGAAAATTTCTACCGAAAGTTTAGCAATTTGCGCGCGTTTTAACCTTCGGATCAGTTCTTCTGTTTTGCCGGAAAACATGGAGCCGCAAATCACTTCTATGCTTCCGCCGTACTCATTTTTCCTTCTGAAAACATCTTCACTGAATAACATTTGCACCGGTTTTGTTGGGCGTTCAATATCAGAATTTAATATTATTTTTGAGATTCGATTTATCAACATCTTCTCCAATATCAGCTTATGAATCAGCAGGAAATATTAAAAAAAGTTGGCGGGATAATTGCTGAACTGAAAGACCAATACAATTATCTGGAAGCAGCAGAAAACGGTTTCAATGACCTTGAATTAGAGCTGTTTATGGCCAATGCCAACTTTCTGACAGATCATATCGGCATCCTGCAAAAGATCAATTATCAATCGGTCCAGGCTTTGTTATCCTCTTCAAAACCGGTTTTGCAGTTGGATGAAGTTTCACCAAAACCACAAATCCCTGATTATTTTGATGGGCAGGAATTGCTTTCTGCGGAAAAAGGACCTTTGCAAATCCGAAATCCTTCTGTGGAAATTATTGAACCGCCATTGCAAGAAATAGAAAAGCCGCAGGAAATAATTATTTTGCCGGAAGCAATGCCGCAAACCGAACCTGCGGAAATTTCGGTTGAGGATGCTTCTTTTATCGACCCAAAATCAGTATCGGAACCGGATTTACATGATGCTTCTTTTATCGACCTAAAATCAGTGTCGGAACCGGATTTGCATGATGCTTCTTTTATCGAACCAAAATCAGTATCGAAACCGGATTTGGATAATGCTTCTTTTATCGACCAAAAATTGGCATCAGAACCGGATTTGCATGATGCTTCTTTTACCGACCCAAAATTAGTGTCAGAACCGGATTTGCATGATGCTTCTTTTATCGACCCAAAATCTGTGTCGGAACCGGATTTGCAGAGTAATATTTTTAAGCGGAATGAAGTAGAAACGGTGCGTGATGTGCCTGAACCTGAAACGATTTCTTTAAACATGCAGCAGGGTAGAAGTGGTTTCGATCAAGGGTTTCACTTGCATGAAAGCAGTCAGACAAACAGTACAGAACCTGCAATTTTAACTTTGAATGACAGGATTGCAGCACAAAAAGGTTTGGATCAACCTAAATCAAAAACGGAAAATAAACCTAAAACTGTCCAGGATTTGCAATCTATGATCAGCCTGAACGACAAACTGCTTTTTGTAAAAGAGCTGTTTAACGGTTATAACCTGGCTTATGCAGAAGCGGTCAATATTTTGAACCGTTACAGCAATTTTGAACAGGCTGAACAATTTTTGAAATTGAATTACACCGCCAAAAATAACTGGAAAGACAAACCGATAACTGTAGAAAAGTTTATGGATTTATTGCGAAAAAGACTTTCCTGATCCGGATAGCGATGCTTCTTTTATCGGGTAAAAATTGTTAAATAATCCCCATCCGGTTAGAGTCCAGTTTCAGCAGGATAAAGATCAGGATGGTGAAACTCCAAAGCGAAGAACCACCGTAACTAATTAAGGGTAAGGGAATTCCGATTACGGGAACCAAGCCGATCGTCATGCCGACGTTGATAAAAACGTGAAAAAAGATGATTGAAGCCACGCCGTAACCATAAATCCTGGAGAAGTTGGAACGCTGTCGTTCTGCAATAAATATGATCCGGAAAAGCAGTGTCAGGTAAATTAAAAGTACGGTTAGCGTTCCGGCAAAACCCCATTCCTCGCCAACGGTACAAAAAATGAAATCGGTGCTTTGTTCCGGTACAAAAGAAAACTTGGTTTGTGTGCCTTTCAGGTAGCCTTTTCCCCACAATTTGCCGGAACCAATGGCAATTTTGGATTGATTAACGTTGTAGCCGATTCCGCGCAAATCCGTAGTAATGCCCAGCCACTCATCAATCCGGACGGTTTGATGTTGTTTTAAAACGTTGTGGTACAGAAAGTTAACGCTGAAAATCAAACTGACAGAAATTACAAAACCGGCAACAACGGTGATGATTAAAGTTTGGTTTCTGCGGAAAAGATAAACCAACAGTGCTGCTATTGCTGTGAGGATGCCGATGAAATAATATTGGTACTCGCTGAGCAATAAAGTAAGGATAAAAATAGCAATGGCGATGGCGATGGCGATCAGGAAAAGTGGTGAAACGCCTTCACGGTACAACACGAAAATCAGCGAAAAAAAAACCAGCGTAGAACCTGCATCCGGCTGCAAAATAATGAGCACCATCGGGAAGCCGATAATTGCCGCAGCAATCAAAAAAGAATTGGTATCGGAAACTTTAATATTGGTTCCGCTGAGATAACGTGCTAAAAGTAAGCAGGTTGCAAATTTGGCAAACTCGGAAGGCTGTAACCGAAAACCGCTGCCTAAAGAAATCCAGGCCTGATTACCTCCCACGTTCCGCCCGACAACCAAGACCAGGACCAGCAAACAAACCGTAATACCGTAGACGGCCGGTGCCAGCGCACTAAAAAACCGGCTTTCCATCAGCAGGATAACTGTAGCCAAAACCAAAGCAGAAAGAATATAAATAAATTGCTTGCCGTAGTTAGTGCCCAGATCGATAATGCTTGGATGGTCTTCATCAAAAATAGCCGAATGAATATTGAACCAGCCGATCACACATAAACTAAGATAAAGCACAACGGTAAACCAATCTACATTGAAAAAAAAGCTGCGCTGGTTATTCATCTTGCTTTCTTTTTGAGTTGACTAACAGTTAGTTTAAGCGCGGCTGGCTTTTTACGGCCGGTATCCCTTTTGATACTTTTATGATTGCTATCTATTGGAAATTTTTTAGAAGAATCTCCCGGCAATTTTTTATCATACAATTTTGGTTTACTGCCCGGCATAGACGACATTAAATTGGCCTCCATGTATTTTTTAGGGTTGATGCCGGATGGCCTGCGGGTGATAGAATCGCGCAAGTATTTTTCTACTATAAAAGAAGCAATCGGTGCAGCCCATGCGGCACCTTGTCCACCATGTTCAACCACCACAGCAATCGCTATTTTAGGATGATCACGCGGAGCAAAAGCAACAAATACGGAATTGTCTTCACCGTGGCCGGTTTGTGCCGTACCCGTTTTACCACACATTACTATACCTGCTATGCGTGAAGCGGCTGCAGTACCGCGTTCAACAACTGCTTGCATACCATCAATTACAGGGTCAAAATAAGCCGAATCTATCCCGACATAATTTTTTTCGGTATACTCTTTTTTTATTACTTCTTTTTCGCCAATCCCTTTTATCAGGTGGGGCCGGTAATAAAAGCCGCGGTTAGCAATAATGGCTTCGATATTTGCCAGTTGAAGGGGCGTAGCCAACATTTCACTTTGACCAATACCTAAAGATATTACCGTGCTTGAACGCCAGCCCCCACGGTGGTACATATTGTCATAACGTTTTGCTGTTGCCAAAAGGCCGCGATTTTCGCCCGGCAGATCAATATTAAGTTTAGAGGCCAAACCAAATTTGATAACCTTATTGCGCCACATGGTAAATGAAGTATCGGTATTTTTCGGTCCGTAACGATTAATGAGCTTTTCAAATACCATATCAAAATAACCATTACATGATACTGCCACGGCACTGCTTAGGTTAACCAAACCATGCCGCTCTCCGTGGAAACAGGGGATACTTCGGTTACCGGCAACATAATAGCCTGGGCAGTTGTAGGTAGTTTGCGGGGTGATGATCCCTTCCTGTATGGCAATAAGTGCATCTAAAGGTTTAAAAGAAGATCCGGGCGGATAGTAAGCCTGGATCGGGCGGATCAATAATGGGCTGTACGGATTATTGTACATCGCAGAAATATTATTCCCGCGTTCGCGGCCAACCAATTCGTTCGGATCATAAGTTGGGCTGCTGACGAATGCCAGGATTTCGCCGGTGGATGGTTCGATAGCTACAATGCTGCCAACTTTATTCTGCAGCAGTTTTTCCCCCAATTTCTGGATACGAATATCCAAAGAAGAAATTAACCGTTCTCCGGCTACGGCTGCTGTATCGTACATACCGTTCAGGTATTTTCCTTTAGGCACACCCCGCGAATCTACCAGAGAATTTTCTACGCCCCGTTGTCCGCGCAGCACCGATTCGTATGCTTTTTCTACACCACTAACGCCTACATAATCACCCGGACTATAATAACCATGTGATTTTTCGATGACCTTGTCATTTACTTCACCGATATAACCGAGAAACTGGGCCGCAGTAGAATCCGGATAAGTGCGGACAGAACGCGGCTGCACAGAAAAACCAGGAAATTCTGACAGGCGTTCCTGAAACGAATTGTAAAGCCTGGCCGATAATTGTTTTTCAAATATGGAAGACCGGAAATAAGAATATTTTTTGGCTTTTCCCCAGCGGAGGTCAAAACCTTTTTTGTCGATCTGCAAGAGTTTGCAAAATTCGAGTGTATCAAATTCTTTTACCCTTTTTGGGATCACCAAAATATCATAAACATGCTCGTTTTGAACCAATATTTTCTCATGCCTGTCAAGGATGGTGCCGCGGTCCGGGTATTTGATAAACCTGCGGAGTACATTGTTTTGGGCAAAAGCCAGGTATTTGTCATCCACAATCTGGATGTAAAACAAACGCCCGATCAGCATCAGTATCACCAAAATGAAAATGCCGAGGATTACATATCGCCTTTCAAAAAAACTATTCATTTAACGTACCTTCTTCTTGAAAAACATTAAACCGGAAATCAACATTAAAAGTACGGTAAAAACAGTACTGAAAATAACTTGTGTAGTGGTGAAAAGGATTGCTGACAAATGGAACGATTCCAGGTTCAGCAGGAAAAAATGATGCAAGAAGGTGAGGATCAGGGCATATAAAAAAAACCACCGAAAACCCATAATGCCCAAAGTTGGCTCCGGCTCGTTGTCAAAACCTTCTTTTTGTACGGTTACGCTGATGAAAATAATCCTAACGTAAGCCAGAAAAACGCAGGAAGCAGCGTGCAAACCGGGCGTATCATAAAAAGCATCAATGGTGATGCCCATTATAAAAGCAAGGATGTACAACAGAAAATTGGGTACATCAAACGGCAAGAGCAGGATGAAAAGGATATAAAAATACGGCGTAACTATATGATATAAAGAAATATTTTTCAGCAAGAACACCTGTATAAACACCAGCACGATGAAGCGTAAAACGTTGAAAAGAATGGTCCTGCTCATTGTTTTTCCTGAGCCTCCAAACTCTGCTGTTCCTGGGCCAGCTTGTTGGTTACCACATAAACATATTGCAGATTACTAAAATTGACCGACAGATTTACTTCGATGCCCGTTCCGTTATTGCTGTCTTTTACATCCAAATTGTTGATATGCCCGAGCATCGTGCCTGTCGGAAACAGGGAATAACCGGAAGTGACTACCGGTGTGCCTTTTTTTATTTTTACCTGCTTCATAAAATTAATCAGCATGGCTTTTGTTGGGTCGAGGTTATTGTCCCAAATTAAAGACCCAACATTATTGGAATCAGCAAGCATGGCACTGATGCGTGTATTTTCATGCAGCAAAGATTGTACAGTAGCCAAATCAGGGCCGGTATAAGTAACAATCCCAACCACGCCCGAACTGCATATCACGCCCATACCTTTCATAACCCCGGCATTGCTGCCACGGTTGATGGTGAGGTAATTGTTTCTTCTGTTGAAAGAATTATTGATCACCCGGGCTGCAATATAAGTATATTGCTGCTTGTTGATGGTGTCGTTTACTGTTTTTACCACGGAAGAATCTACATAAAAAGAAGACTTCAATTGGTTGCGTAAACGGGCATTTTCCTGAGCCAGACTATCATTGGTGATGCCTAATTTCAGGTAATCTGTAAGCTGATCAACTTTTAAATAAATGTTACCAACTACTTCGTTGGAGGAACTGATGAAAGTAGCTTTTTGAAAATCATTGTTTTTAACGAAGGTAACTAAGGCAATAATTTCAAAAATGATAAACAAAAAGAACGCGTTGTACTTGCTAATAAAAATCAAGAGGTTACGCATTTCTATTCTAAGTTGTGAGTTATCGGTTGCAAGTTACCGATAACTCATAACGGGCAACTGGCAACAGATACTGTTTTTACTGCATTAAAAATTTAAAAGTTCCTATATTTTTCAGGGCGGTTCCGGTGCCGCGAACTACAGCACGCAGCGGATCTTCGGCCACATGGACCGGTAATTTAGTTTTGGCGGCTACCCGTTTATCCAATCCGCGAAGCAAAGCACCGCCGCCGGTTAAATAAATACCAGTTTGATAAATATCCGCAGAAAGTTCTGGCGGCGTAATTTCCAATGCTTTCAATATGGCTTCTTCAATTTTGGAAATAGATTTGTCTAAGCAATGTGCAATTTCGGTATAAGAAACGGTGATTTGCTTTGGAACGCCCGTCATCAAATCCCGGCCCTGAACCGCGAAATCCGGTGGCGGATCAGCCAGTTCAGGCAAAGCGGCACCAACTTCAATTTTGATTTTTTCGGCTGTACGGTCGCCAATCATAATGTTGTGCTGGCGGCGGATGTATTGAACGATGTCTGAATCAAAATTATCTCCGGCCACACGAATGGATTGATCGCAAACAATACCTGAAAGCGCAATTACCGCAATTTCCGTCGTTCCGCCACCAATATCAATAATCATGTTTCCCATTGGTTCTTCCACATCGATGCCAATCCCAACAGCGGCAGCCATCGGTTCATAAATCAGATATACTTCTTTTGCACCTGCAATTTCAGCAGAATCCCGAACAGCGCGTTTTTCTACTTCGGTAATGCCGGAAGGAATGCAAATAACCATCCGCAGCGACGGGAAAAACCAGCCTTTACCTTTGTTAATCATCTTGATCATGCCGCGGATCATGTGTTCTGAAGCATTAAAATCAGCAATTACACCATCTTTTAATGGCCTTACTGTCCGGATATTATCATGGGTTTTGCCTTCCATTTGCATGGCCTGGCGCCCAATGGCAATTATTTTGTTCGTCGTCCGGTCAAACGCGACGATGGAGGGTTCATCCACCACCACTTTATCATTGTGTATAATCAGGGTATTTGCAGTGCCCAAATCAATGGCAATTTCCTGCGTAAAAAAATTAAATAGACCCATTTGGTTTCATATCAGTATAAGCTGCAAAGTTTACGAAAATTTGTTCTATAAAAGAATCACCGGAGCAGATTTATCGCGAAGTATCAATGTTTAAAATGGCGCACGCCTGTGGTGACCATTACTATGTTTTTTTGATCTGCCATTTGGATCGAATCCTGGTCTTTAATGGAGCCGCCGGGCTGCACCACAGCAGCAATTCCGGCATCGGCTGCAATTTCCACACAATCAGAAAACGGAAAAAAAGCATCCGAAGCCATTACTGCGCCTTTTACCTCAAAACCAAAGTTTTCTGCTTTCACCAAAGCTTGTTTTAAAGCATCCACGCGGGACGTTTGGCCCACGCCGCTGGCCACCAGCATACTGTTTTTAGCCAGTACAATTGTGTTTGATTTAGTATGTTTAACGATTTTATTGGCAAAAAACAAATCTTTCAGTTCTTCATTAGTTGGTTGTTTTTGGGTAACGGTTTGCATTTGCGCCGGGCCTTCAATTACCAAATCTTTGTCCTGCTCGATCACACCGTTGAGTAAAGTTTTGAATAACTTTGAGGGAAGCTCAACTGGTTTACGCAGCAAAATGATTCGGTTTTTCTTGGAAATTAAAATTTTCACCGCTTCTTCGCTATAAGCCGGAGCGATCAGCACTTCAAAAAACAATTTGCTGATTTCCGTTGCCGTAGCGGCATCCACTTCTCCGTTAGCGATAATTACACCGCCAAAAGCAGAAACCGGATCGCAGGCCAGCGCATCTGTCCAGGATTGTAAAATGCTGTTTTTGCTGGCAATTCCGCAGGCATTGGTGTGTTTTAGGATGGCGACTGTTGGTTCATCAAACTCATCAATCAATGCAACAGCCGCATCAACATCAACTAAATTATTGTACGATAATTCTTTGCCACCTAATTTATCAAAAAGCTGGTTTAATTCACCATAAAAAACACCTTTTTGATGCGGGTTTTCGCCGTAGCGCAACGTTTGTGCAGGCTCGATGCTTTGTTTGAAGATCGATAAAGGTTCGTTTTGGTTGAAGTAATTGAATATAGCCGAATCGTAATGTGAAGAAATATGAAAAGCCTTGCGGGCGAAAGCTTTGCGTTGTTCCAAAGTCGTTTCGCCGTTTTGTGTTTTCAGGATATTTTCCAGTTCGCTATAATCATTTTTGGAGGCGATGATCGTAACATCCCGGAAGTTTTTTGCGGCTGCGCGGATAAGGGAAATGCCGCCAATGTCGATCTTTTCGATAATGTCGGCCTCAGAAGCTCCGGAAGCAACCGTTTCTTCAAAAGGATACAAATCCACAATCACCAAATCTATTTCCGGAATTTCGTATTCAGCTATTTGCTGCTGATCACCTTCGTGATCCCGACGGTTCAAAATGCCGCCAAATATTTTCGGATGTAACGTTTTAACGCGGCCACCTAAGATGGAAGGATAAGAAGTCAAATCTTCCACAGGAATCACCTCAACTCCCAAATTCTTAATAAAAGTTTCCGTACCGCCTGTAGAATAAATTTTTATACTCAAACGGTTTAGTTCATGTATAATCGGCTCTAAATTATCTTTATAATAAACAGAAATTAAGGCATTTTTTATTTTTACGGGCTGGCTCATGAACTTGGAAATAAGCCGCAAAGGTAAAAAAATAATGATTTTTTGTTGATGATTTTTTGTTGATAAAAGAAGTATAGGAATTTATTGGGGAAAAGCTGATTGATGTTTTGTTAAACTGTATATTACGCGGGTTAAACACAATATTTTCTAATCATATCATTAGAATGCTCATTCCCCAATTCACTTGCTTTATTCCAATCCAAGCACGCTCCTTGCTTGTCGCCAATATTAAATTTTGCCATTGCTCTACCTAAATATGCTGTATCCTTATTAGGGTCTAATTCAATTGATATGTTATAATCAATTATTGCTTCGCTAAAGTTTTTCAATTCGTAGTTTGCAAGAGCTCGGTTTAAATATTCACTGGCATTATTGGAACCTAATTCAATAGATTTGTTATAATCATTAATAGCACCTATATAGTCTTTAAGTTCATCTTTTGCACATCCTCTATTATAATATGCATCTTTTAATAATGCTTTTTTGTCGTAGGGTTCTCTTAGTTTGGGAATAATATTTATTGCCTCATCAAATTTCAATATTGCTTCAATATAATTTTTAGAATCATATAATTTTAGACCTGCTCCAAATATATTTAAGGCAAGGCTATCAAATTCAACAGTTTTAAAAATTCTGTATTTATTCATAGAATTCCAAAAATCTTCTTTTGCACCATTTCTTCCTTTACGGGTAAAAATGGTATTGATAATCATAACGAAAACCATTAAATTAATAATAATCGAGCTTATGGTATTATCTAAGAGTTTGAAAATCTTAGTGTCAACTATGGAGGGGAAAAAATAACCAACTAAAAAGGGTACTGCAATCCAAAAAAAAGCGACCAGAACCAAAATAAAACTGCAATAGGTTTTAGTTCACCTTTTAATACTAAAAAAATTGATTTTGGAATGCAATAAAAAACAGGAATAAATATCTGTGCTACATAATACAAGGATAAAAATCCAAGTATAATTCCAACTATTAATTGAATAAAAAACATTACTGTAAATTGTTTATACTATAACTCATCTAAAAGTTCCTGGGCAGTTTTTAGTTTAATTTTCCCTTGCTTGTGTAAACGGACTTCAACCGCAGCTTCATTTAAATCCTCCCAAAGACCAATATTTTCAACTGAGATCGGCTTTGCTTTTTTAACAAACGAAAGACTTTTTAAAACTTTCATGCCAAAAGAAGCTTCATTATCCGGGATTTCTATTAAAACTTTCATCTTTTTTGTTTTGGGTTTTCATTCAAATTTAATCAAACGCTTTCCAATTCCAATACTGTTTTTATGCCGATAAAAACAGCATCAAACACAAATTCACTTCATCTTCTTCACCAAACTTTCAATTACTTTTGGATAATGCTGATGTTCTAATTGCTGGATTTTAAAGCGGATATTTTCCAATTGATCGCCCGGATCGATCTTAAAACGAAACTGCTGGATTATTTCGCCTTCATCAAAACGTTCGTTCACAAAATGGATGCTGATGCCTGATTCTTTTTCCCGCGCAGCCAAAACCGCCCGATGGATATGATCGCCATACATGCCTTTTCCACCATAATTTGGCAACAACGCGGGATGGATATTGATAATTTTTCCAGAAAAAGCTTCCAGCAAATTTTGCGGGACCAGCCACAGAAAACCGGCCAGCACAATCAGATCAGTTTTTAAATTTTGCAGCAGTTTCAGCACTTCATCGCTTTGATAAAATCCTTTCCGGTTAAAAACATGCGTCGGGATTTCAAAATTATCTGCCCGCTGCAACACGTAAGCATCCGGATTATTACTTAACACGATATTTACTTCTGCCAAATCATTCCGCTTAAAATATTCCATGATTTTTTGTGCATTAGAACCGGAACCGGAAGCAAAAATGGCAATCCGTTTTTTGATAATCGGGACAGGAAGGTTCGGGGCAGACATATAAAATCAGCTAATTGATGTGCCGCAAAGAACGCAAAACATCAGTTAATGGATAAATCCGTAACGAAAAATGATTACCGAATCGGTTGCTTTATGCACTGTATTGACATCGCCTGCATCAAAGATCAACGAATATTGGCCGAGATTGATAATTCTCGCCACGTTTTGCGCTTTGGCCGAATTGATTGAAATAACAGAATTCAGGTTTAAATACAAATAATCCGGCGTGATAGACCAGGGCGCGCTGACCGTGCTGTTTTTACAGGCAAAATTTTGGTAAGTATAATTTTTATTGGCATTGAAAGTAAGCGTTTGGCTGAGTTTGCAGGCATTTTCCAGCGTATCAGTTTTTACCAAACTATTGTTGACGTAAGCCAGCCGCTGTTTCAAAGCCAGTTTCCAGGGCCGTTGGGTCAAAAAATCGGTGATGGATGTTTGATCGCTTTTTTTGCAGGAGTTGATCGCCAAACAAATAAACAACATCGCCAAAAGAAATAAAAAATGCAGCTTTTTCATCATAAACAACTTCAAAACTACGTAAAAATTACGACGAAGTCTGATACGGTTTTTGTTTTTATGAAGATCAAATCAGGCCAAAATCTGCAACAATTTATCTTTAAAAATCGGTTTGCTGATGAAATCTGTAACCAGCAAATTCCTTTTGGCACGAAGCAGGTCATCTTCCCAAATGGAAGAACTGACCAAATAGATGCTAATCTTTTTTTCAATTATAGGTCTGATTTTTAAATAATTTTCCAAAAATTGCCAGCCGTTCATTTTGGGCATATTCAGGTCCAGCAATAAAATATCAGGCAACCCGGATGCTTCTTTTATCAGCATAAAATCCAGCGCATCTTTTCCGTTGGTGAAAAATAAAAACGGATTTGCAATCTGCCAGGAAACCAATAGATTTTTGAAAGCGTTGGTATAAATCGGGTCGTCATCAACCAGGGCAACGGTTTTTAGAAGCGGTATCATAAATTTAGGTCGATAAAAACAGTAGGGTTAAATTTTAATCAGCGTGTTGAGGTAGCCAACTGTTTGGTTGAGGTTTGTGCTGATAATTTTAATATCGCCGAGCACACCGCGCATTTCTTTGGACGACGTTTTTTGGTGAATGGATTCGAGCACCATTTGCAGATTGCTGGTATGCGAACGCAGGTTATGCGAAATTACCCTGGCAAAGTTTTCCAGCATGATATGCAGTTCTTCCGTGTTTTCAGAAATATTAGTATTTGATTTTGAGGGAGATACGTTATTTTCATTTTCGTACAAAACTCCTTTTATCGCTACACATTTACCATAATCATCATAAACCGCGTTGGCTGTTGTGCAAACCATCATCACTTTGCCAGAAGTTAAAACCGCAGGCAGCTCCAGCTCAAACGGGATGCCCTGATGGATGGCGCGCTTAAAAGCAGGGCGGATATTTTGCTCGGGCAGATAGTAGCGCATCAGTTGCTCCAGCGTTGGCGTGTAAGGTTTTTGGAGGCCAAGCAAGGCGCAAAGCCCGTCAGACCAGCTGAGCAAGCCGCTGTATAAATCAAGTTCCCAGAAACAGCTCTGGTTTAATTTTTCTGTTTCCGGCAATTTTATTTCGTTCGTTTTCAAGTTGATTTTAGGTTTACAGCCAATCAGCGATAATCAAGCCAGGCCGGTTTTTGGGTTGAACCCAACAAAAAAGCCGGGATTTCGGGCAAAATTTTACCCGCAATCCCGGCTTTCAAACCAATGCTTCTTTTATCGGTATAAAATTGGCCACTATTTCATCGCCACAAATTTAAGGCAAACCGGATGGCTGATTTCCAGTTTTGCGCCGGTTGGTATTAGTTTTCCGGTGGTTTTGTTGATTTTAAAAGTGTAAATATCATCCGAAACCTGGTTTGCTACCAGCAAAAAATCACCGCTTGGATCGATCGCAAAATTCCGCGGGCCTTTTCCCAGGCAGGATTGCCGCTGCACAAAACTCAATTTCCCGTTGGTTTGGTTCACTTTAAAAACTACAATATCGTTTGCTTCGCCGCGGTTGGAGGCGTACAAAAATTTTCCATCCGGCGACAAATGAATATCTGCCGCCCCGTTTTGGCCCTTAAAAGCAGCATCTTCCATCGCAATGGTTTGCGCAGTTGTTAATTTACCTCCGGCGTAATTAAAAACGGTAACTTTTGCGCCCATTTCCTGCACAAGGTAAGCGTGTTTCGCATTCTGACTGAACACCAAATGCCGCGGGCCGTTTCCCGGTTTTACTGAAACTGTTGGCTGTTCAGCAGGCGTTAACGGTTGTTTTTTGTTGGGTTGATAAACGTATTCGTACACTTTATCTGTTCCCAAGTCATCGGCCAGCAAATATTTTTCATCCGGCGATAAAACCACAGCATGAACGTGCGCAGTTTTCTGGCGGCTTGTATCCACACTTCCGCCCAAATGCCGGATCGTTTGTAAGGTATCGCCCAAACGCCCATTCGGTTTTAAAGAATAAGCGGTCAGGCTGCCGCTGGAATAATTGGCCACAAACAGGTTTCTATTCTGCTGATCAACAGTTACATAGCAGGGATCGTTTCCATAAGTTGGAAGCGTGTTGAGATAAGTAAGCTTGCCGCTGTGGTTATCAAACCTGAAAGCTGTAACACTATCGCCCGCCGGATGGTGGCTTTCGTTCACGGCATAAACGTATTTTTTATCCGCAGAAACAGCCAGAAAAGACGGATCTGCTGTTTTGGCCACCTGCTCAAAAGTGGTGCTACCGGTTTTTGGGTTGAATTTATAAACGTAAATACCTTTGCTGGTCCCGTTGGTGTAAGTGCCGATCAGCAGGTGATAAGCTTTTGCCTGATGCTGTTTTTGTGCCGTTAAAATGCCGGTCATCAGCAGCGAAAATAAAATCGAACAGTAAAGTTTTTTTAGGTTCATGTTGCAGGAGTAAAATCAAACGTACAAAAAAAGCCGCTTGGTGTACAAGCGGCCGGTATTTTATTTCATCAGGTGTTTCAGCTGGATCACTTCTTTTTCTTCTAAATAGCGCCATCTGCCGCGGGTCAGGTCTTTTTTGGTAAGGTTGCCATAGATCACACGGTCCAGTTTTACTATTTCATAACCCAAATGTTCGAAAATCCGGCGTACAATCCGGTTTTTTCCGCTGTGTATCTGGATGCCGACTTCGCGCTTGCTGCCGCCTTGCACATAAGTAACCGTATCTGGCTTGATCAGTCCGTCTTCCAGTTCCAAACCATAAGCAATTTTGTTCAGATCGCCTTGGATCAAGTTTTTATCCAGTTCAACGTTGTAAATTTTGGTGATGCTGTTGCGCGGATGCGAAAGTTTATCGGCCAGATCGCCATCATTTGTCATCAGCAAAAGTCCGGTTGTATTCCGGTCCAGGCGGCCAACCGGATAAATGCGCTCGCGGCTTGCTTTTTCCACCAAATGCATCACGGTGCGGCGTTCCTGCGGGTCTTCCGTTGTGGTGATGTAATCTTTCGGCTTGTTCAGCAGCACATAAACCATTTTTTCGCGCTTCAAGGTTTCGCCGTTGTAGCGGATAACATCTTTCATCGGGTCTATTTTGGCACCCAATTCTGATACCACTTCACCATTTACCGAAACCACACCGGCTTCGATCAGTTCATCGGCTTTCCGGCGGGAACAAATACCGGCGTTGGCAATGTAACGGTTCAGGCGGATCAAACCATCTTTGCTGCTACTGCTTTTGGTTGATTTTGCACTTTCCGCAGGTTTATTGCGAGCGCGCATGGTAGGTTTTATGGTCGAAGGATCATCCGCCCGAACATAGCGTTTTTCTTTTCCGGCAAAATCTTTTTCGTATGGCCGGCCTTCGGAATTGCTGCTTTTGTATGGTTTTTCCCTGGATCGTCCGCTTTCCCTGAAATCATCCGTATTTCTGCTTTTAAAAGGTTTTGCTTCTCCAAAAGCGGGTTTGGCAAAACTATTTTTTTTGAACGGCCTGGCTTCGGTGCTGCTTTTGCGGAAAGCCGGTTTGCCATCCTCCGTTTTTGACCTGCTAAAAGAAGCATTGCTGTTTTCGCGGCTTTTAAAACGCGGGCTTTCTGCGGATGGCTTGTTAAATCTTTTCTCTGCGGATGCTTCTTTTGCAGCACCAAAAGATTTTTTTGCTGCACCGAAGGAAGACGGTTTTTTTCTGAAACTGCCTTCGCTGCCTACATTTGTATTTCTTGGAGAAGAAAAACTTTTGCCGGAAGAAGTTCCGGTCCTTCCCGATCCGGCGGATTTGTCATCACGACTGTTCCCTTGATTTTTGTAAGCCATTTTTGAAAATTAACCGTTTTTTTAAACGGGAAACAAAGGTACGTTTTTCTGCCTTCATCAGCAATATTAATCCATTTTATAACAGTGGTTCAGGGCAGTCAAACCCTGATTATTTTACGCTGTATTTATAGCTGTTTTTAGGGTTATATTTTTGGCGTAAATTGTAACTGTTTGACAGTCTGAAATATATAATTATCTTTGCCGCAGTTAATCAATATTTTATTACTAAAACCAAAGGGACAATGTACAAAAAACACTTAATTACGTGCTCCGTAATCGTGGTGCTGTTTGTGATGTCGAAGTTGTTTATCTACAGTACAACTCTAAAAAAAACAGTGGTAAAATTGAAGCCCAAAGGTAATAGTGATGTGGCTGCTGATGCCGTTGCAGCCCTCAATTTCGCCAATGAACCTGTGCCGGTTCATGATCCGAAAGTGGCCGTAAAGCTAAACCATTCACTAAAACGACACAGCTTTAAACGGCTGCATGACAACCTGCTGCATCTGCGTGCTGCAAAATTATTTAAAGTGATCGAGCCGATCCTGAAACATTACGGGATCCCGGATGATTTTAAATACATCCCGATTGTAGAATCTGGTTTGGAGCAGGGCGTTTCGCCAAAAGGTGCAAAAGGTTTATGGCAGTTTATGCCTGGCACGGCCCGTACTTACGGCTTGAAAGTTAATTCGGCCAAAGACGAACGCTTGAACCTAAAAAAATCGACTGTTGCAGCTTGTCAGTATTTGAAGGAATTGTATGGCGAGTTTCATAGCTGGACACTGGTTGCTGCAGCTTACAACAATGGTTCTATCAAGCTGGCGCGGCAAATGAAGGTGCAAAGAAAGCATAGTTATTTCCGCTTGCACCTCAACCATGAAACCGGCCGTTACATTTATGACCTGGTTGTGGTAAAACAAATGATTACCAAACCCGGCGAAATGGGCTATAATTATGGCCAGCCGGATTACATGGCATTTAATTAATAACCACAAAAGGAGCACAACATCAAAAAGGCTTTGGGGAAACTTCCCCAAAGCCTTTTTTTTAGTATAAAAACAGTATTGCTACCTATATTATCCTCCATAAATCAATCCTGAAAAATAGAAAACTTATAATCAGTCAAATTTAATAATTTTACAGCATGAAAAAGCGGTTTTTGCTTGGCCTGATAATTTTAACCAACACTTTGCAAAGCTGTATCGTTGTCGGCGGCGTATTTCGGGCAGGTTTTAAAATGGGCATTTATTCCATTTTCCTGATTTTAGGTTTATTGATTTGGGTAATTTCCAAAAGGTCCAACCGAAAATAAGCATTGTTTAAAAAAGTACGGCTAAAAAAAGCATCCGCAAATTTGAAGCGGAACAACAGCAAGCATTTTTTCCAAAACAATAGATAATCGGTCCTGTTAGATTCTAAAATTAAAAAATCACATGAAAAAATTAAACCTTTCCCTGTTAGTTGTTGCCGTAATGTTTTTGAGTAGCTGTGCTGCCATTGGCGGAATATTCAAAGCTGGTGCAGTGGTGGGCATTATAGCCGTAGTTGTTATAATTTTGGTAATTATCTGGGTAATATCCCTTTTCAGAGGAAAAAGCAACTAAAGTATTCTTCAAAATATATTTGTGTAGAATCCCGGTTTATTGTTAAACCGGGATTTTTTATGGAAAATTTTTTTCTAAAAAGTAAAGCTCCTGATGGGCAGGAGCTTTTACTAACCAATTATAAACCTAAATTATGAGAAGACTATTTTGATTAAACAAAAAATTATTTTCATTTTGTTTGATAGTGTAAAGATAACACTATCTTTCATAAACAAAATTATTTTTCTGTAATTTGAATGTTACTAAATATAAAACATGACTTTTTCACAATTTATGTTCGTTTTTTAATTGAGATGAAGAATAACTGCCAATGATAAATCAAAAATTTGTAGTAATACTGTTTTTATCGACTAAAAATTGAAGGATATAACTTTCATTTTCAACTTTCATATTAGATAATTGCAGCCATTATAAAATTTAGCTGTAAACTTTGTTTTTACAGCAAAAAATTTAATTAAAAATAAACTAATTCAGCCACTGACTTTGAAAATGCAACTATAATCTGAGTTATCATCCATAATGAATGCTTTGACACAAAATTTTATCTGATTTTATTTATGCTGCTTTAAATGCAGTTACTAAAAATCCAAACTGTAATTTTACCGTATTCAATATAGCTTTCCATCAATTTAAAAATGATCGTCCTTATTTTCTTTTTATCCCACTGGTTTTTGTCCTTGTTTTTCCAAACGTTCTTTTTGCACCGGTACGCATCGCACAAAATGTTTAAACTTAACCCTTTTTGGGAGAAAACATTTTACCTGATGACGTATGTTTTCCAAGGTTCTTCTTTTTTAAACCCGCGTGCTTATGCTATTTTACACCGGATGCACCATACTTACAGCGATACCGAAAAAGACCCGCATTCGCCGCATTTTGCAAAAGACGTTTTGGGCATGATGATCAAAACCAAAAACATTTACATAGATTATCAAAAGCATAAAATTGAACCGGAACCAGCTTTTCGCGACCGATATCCAACCTGGAAGTTTGTAGATCGAATGGGCGATCATTGGGTCAGCCGCATTGCTTTTGCCTTGTTTTACATTGCTTTTTATGTTGTGTTTGCTACACATTGGTGGTTGTTTTTATTGCTGCCGGTCCATTTTTTGATGGGGCCGCTGCATGGAGCTATTGTAAACTGGTGCGGCCACAAATACGGTTATTCTAATTTTGATAACCACGACCACAGCAAAAATATGTTGCCTTTGGATTTTTTAATGCTGGGCGAACTGTTCCAAAACAACCATCACAAAAAACCAAATGATGCCAACTTTGCAAAACGCTGGTTTGAAGTTGATCCAACTTATCCGTTGATGAAATTGATGCATCATTTGCACATTATACGCTTGCGAAAAATATAGTGCTAAAAGAAGTATCGGTTAATTATCTACTCATCTACTTTTAACTGATGGTCCGTTTACTGTTGATTTTTCTGTTATTCCTGGTTTCCTTGCTGGCCATTGTGCCGGCACCAACTTACCATCTTTGGATATTGGCCATTTTGGTAACCGAATTTCCTTATATTTTTATCATCGTAACCTTTGTTTTATTTTTGATCAGAACAAAATTAAACTGGTACAAAAGAGCAGGCAACGTGTTGGCAATCATTACGTTGATACTGTTTTTATCACCTGTTTTTCGGGCTTATGCTGTGGCTTCAAAACTTTCGGAAGAATTAAAAACAACACTTGGAAATGAGGTTTTGCATCTAAAACAATTAGCTCTTAAAAAGCCTTATTCTTTCTTTTCTATGTTTTCCGGGATTGATGGAAAAGCTGTCCCGTTCCAAACTTTCACTTATCATACTTATCCTGAAATTAGTTTGCAAATGGATTTTTATCCGTCTCAAATCAGTGGAAAAAAACCTTGTGTGATTGTGGTCCACGGCGGTTCCTGGAGCGGTGGAGACGACAAACAATTGCCGGAATTGAACAGTTATTTGGCAAACCATGGTTATAATGTTGCTTCTATAAATTACCGTTTAGCACCTGATTATAAAAATCCACAGCCGGTTGAAGATGTTAAAAATGCAATCCAATATTTAAAAACAAACGCCGAAAAATTACATATCGACACCAATAATTTTGTTTTACTTGGAAGATCGGCCGGGGCACAAATTGCTTTGCTGGCGGCTTATACTTTAAAAAATGAAGGCATAAAAGGGGTAATTGATTTTTATGGCCCGGCGGATATGATCTTTGGATATTTTGTTCCGTCAAATCCATTGGTTCTGGATTCGCACAAAGTGATGGAAGATTATTTGGGCGGCACATACAAGCAAGTTCCGGCAAAATATGCAGCAAGTTCTCCCATTTTGTATGCAAATGCACAATCTGTTCCAACTTTATTGATCCACGGCCAAAATGATGTTTTGGTTTCTTATCAGCACAGCGTCCGCCTCAACTCAAAGTTAAACCAGTTAAAAGTAAAACACTTTTTTTTAAGCTTGCCCTGGGCAACGCATGGTTGCGATTATAATTTGAACGGCCCGAGCGGACAGTTGGCAACTTATACGGTAGAACGCTTTTTGAACGTTGTAACTTCGCCACAATAACAGAACAGAAATTGTTTGTTAACGTATATTATTTCATCCTTAATCTTTCAAAAAATCATGAGCAGAAAATACTTTTCAATGCTTCTTTTACCGATGTTTTTTTCGACTGCTTTCTTAAAACCCGTTATTCCGGTTAAAAGTTCAGTTTCAACAAAATCCGCTTCTGCCGAAAAAATTATTTTTTTGGAGAATGACTGGAATGCAGCCGTAAAAAAAGCATCGGCACAAAAAAAATACATTTTTGTGGATTGCTATGCTACTTGGTGCGGCCCTTGCAAAATGCTGAAAATGCAAACCTTTAACAATAAAAAAGTGGCTGATTTTTTTAATGATAAATTTGTCAATGTTTCCATCGATATGGAAAAAGGACAAGGCCCGCAACTGGCACAGTTATGGAAAATCCAGGCTTATCCAACCTTAATTATTTTTGACGAAAATGCCAGGCCGGTTCTCGGAACAATGGGTTTTATGAAAGCCGATGAGTTGATGCGTTTTGCAGAACAAGCACTCGCCAAAAAATAATCAATGCTTCTTTTAGCAGGTAAAAATTAGTGTGGATGTAAATTCTTCCTAAAGCTTTATCATTGCCGGATGGAAAATAAGCAAGCCAAAAAAGCATTTCTTTTTGACTTAAACGGGACCATGATTGACGATATGGACTATCATGGACAAGCCTGGTTTGATATTTTAAACAACGATCTTGATGCCGGTTTGAGCCGGGAACAAGTTAAAAAAGAAATGTATGGCAAAAACCCGGAGCTGTTTGAACGGGTTTTTGGTAAAGATAAGTTTTCTGCGGAAGAGATCGAAACCTATTCTATGCGCAAAGAACTTGATTATCAGGCCAAATATAAACCACATTTAAAGCTGCTTGTCGGTTTGGATGATTTCCTGAAAAAAGCAGACGAGCTGGCAATTAAAATGGCCATAGCTTCGGCAGCCATTCCTTTTAACATTGATTTTGTGTTGGATAATTTAAAGATCAGGCATTACTTTGATGCAATCATCAGCGCAAATGATGTGGACAAAAGTAAACTCAATCCTGAAACTTTCCTCAAAGCCGCCAAAGCATTAGGCGTTAACCCGGAAGATTGTATTGTTTTTGAAGATGCCCCAAAAGGCGTGGAAGCCGCCAAAAATGCCGGTATAAAATGTGTGGTTTTAACTACGGCGCACGAAGCGGAAGATTTTGGTGAGCATGATAATGTGTTGTTTTTTGTGAGGGATTATAGGGATGAGCGGGTGTTGGAATTGTTGAAGAAATAATGCGCTGATAAAATAATTTGTACTTTGGATTATTGCAGCCAAATATAAAGGCGCGATGACAAACCCGCCTTTGGAGGAAGTAAACGTTCAGTTGCAAAATCTTCGTAATGGCTGGGAATATATCTTTAGATTGTAGATATATCTTTAATACTTCGCTTTTGTTATTGGTTTCTTTTAAGGATCGCAGATCCTTAGCTCAAAGGTGCGGGATTTACAAATCCCGACCAGTAGAGAACTATAACTATGCTCTTTTATGATCTATACTTTGTAAAGAATTTCTTTATATCATGACTTAAAAGTTCGGGTTGTTCAAGAGCCGCAAAATGTCCTCCGGCAGGTAATTCGGACCACTGCTGAATGTTATAACCTTTCTCAATAAAGCTACGCGGCGGTGTTGGCAGTTCTTTCCTAAACTTAGCAAAGGCAACAGGAAGTTTGATGTAATCATTGAGGCCAAATTGAAGCGGCACTTTTGCGTTTTCATAATAAATGTGCATAGCTGAGGGCATGGTCTGTGTTAGCCAATACAATGATACATCGCCCAGCATCATATCTTTGCTTAGTGCAGATTCCACATTTCCATTGTTGTCACTCCAGCCGTGAAATTTTTCAACCATCCAGGCGGCCAAGCCTGCGGGAGAATCATTTAATCCATAAGCAAGGTTTTGTGGTTCGGTGCTCTGCACTTTCTGGTAACCCCCTTCCTTGTCCGCCCAGGCTTTAGCAATGTTTTGATATGCTATAACTTCCGGAGCGGCCTCTTCACCCGGTTTACTGTATGGTTTGTAAGTATTTGGGATATAATTCAAGTGAAGGCCTATTACACTTTCCGGATGTCTTAAGGCTATCCAAGTACTTACGTAAGATCCAATGTCGCCGCCCTGAGCGCCATATTTATTATAACCAAGGCCCAACATCAGTTTATGCCAAAGCTCCCCAACTACTTGGTAATTGCAGCCTGGATGGTTTGGTTTTCCTGAAAATCCAAACCCAATAATGGAAGGTATGACCAAATCAAAAGATATCTCATTATTTTGGGTTAATAAAGGAATTACCTGCATCATTTCGAGAAACGAACCTGGCCAACCATGTGTCATAATCAAAGGAACCGGATTTTTACCTTTCCCTTTTACATG
>JAABUS010000941.1_pt1 | contig 68845 bp, 12 predicted proteins | sample 5560161 | NCBI WGS metagenome assembly JAABUS01 (sample SAMN10711885, study PRJNA513376) | rock metagenome | isolation source: Antarctica rocks | place: Antarctica: Victoria Land, Trio Nunatak nord | collected 2016-01-04
ACCGGCGGGATAAAGAATAATATAAATTTATTAATTAATTTAATATAAAAAGCTTCCGAGTCTAGTTAATATAAATACTCGTAGAATTATTAATTCGTAGGATATTTAGAGCCCGTAGGAGCGTTTTCGCGGTAGTATTAAAACTTTACTAATTACTCCTTTTACTCTCGTTAAATCTCTATTTATTTTTAATATAATTAAAAATAGAATACCGCGGAACTTATAGTTTCAAAGGTTTATAGGTAAATAAAATTAGTCGCGAAATTTAAAAGATATATTAAGAGGCTTTACTTTACCTAAATTTATTTCGTCTCCGATAATAATATTAAATTATCCGAAGTCGCCTTTATAGAATAGTATAATTATAAATATATAGAGTTACTACTAGTAATAAATTAATTTTAATATTCTAGGAATCGCTATTTTATTATTACCGCGAGAATTATTAGGGTAGGCGATTTTCGCGAATATAATAGCGCGTTCTTATATCTTATCGTGAATATATTCGTATAAATAGTTATTATTAATTTTTTTAAAGCTAGGAGGAAGGTAATTAATAAATATAATACTATTAAAGAAGATATTAATTAATTATTATATTATAGTTAACTCTACTTTCTCTTCTTTATCCGCGTTATTATTTTTATTATTATTAATAGTTAATTCCGAGGATTCTTTAATTAAGAATTTATCTTTTTAGTATAATTACTCGGAGGACTCCTTTAAAGGTTTAGGGTTTTAACGAGGCTTTTCGGTTAACGATTTCTTTAAAGTTTATTTCGGCGGTAACGGTAATAAATAATTTTTATTATTATTAAAGCCTAAAAACTTCGTTAGGCGCTTTTATTTTTTCGTTATTAATAAAAGAATTAAATCCTTATTAAAGGTATTAGGAGAACGGGTATATTTCGAAATTATAAAGAAAAAAGGTTAATCTCGAAATAAAGAAAACGAGAATTAATAAATAGATACGAATATACTTTTAATATTAATTTCTATAATAACTCGTCTTTTTCGGGCTCCCTCCGGCGCGATAGTAAATTTCTATTTATAATATATTAAATACCTAGAAGAGGCTAGAACGGAGGAGGAAAAAGATAAATTTAAAATTTTAATAAAAATAAATTTATCTCTTAAATTAGATTAAATATTAGAGGATAAGAGATATAATTAATTAAAGTTATTATTTATAATAACCTCGATTTTTATCGAGTTTATACCTTTATTTAAGAAATACTAAATAATACTTTATAAATTATTATTTTCTAAAATACTAGTATAATACCCCTTTATAGTATAATATATAAGGTAATCGAAGCTCGGGTCTATTATTAAGTCGCGAGATACTAAATAATCTTAAAGTAGTAAGAATCGTAAATAAGTTATATTAAATTCTTTAAGTAGTAGATATAAGGAGATTTTAAAAAACCGGGTCTTATATACGAACTTCCTTAGTATATACTAGTTTAATATATAGTCGATCTCGAAGCCTCTAAGCGAGCGAAGTAAAAGAGGATTAAAAATAGTTCTCGGTTTTTATTTAATATAAAGATTATTTAAACTAGTTATTACTACCGCTTAACTTTAGAAATCCGGAGGCGGTACGTTATTAAATTTATTTTTAATCTTTAACGATTTATTAGAGCTTCCCTAGTAAATAATAATATTAATATATATTCTTTCGCCGAAATCTATATAGCCTTAGATTTAGATTTAGTCGTTAAATTTAATTATTAAATATTAACTTTACCGGACTCTTTTATCTCTAAACACGATTTTAGGGTTCGGTTAATTTTTAAATATATTATTTATAAAGTAATACTACTCTACGAGCTCTTTAGTTTATTAAAATACAACGATAATAATATAATAATAAATCGGTATATATACCCCTTTTATATATATAAGAGTCTAGTTATCCTTAGATAACTTTCCGTTATAATTAAATAATAAAAGAAGTTATTATAGTATTATAACGGTAATAAATAAATGGATTTAATAATAATTATATAGTTAGAAGGGTATAATAGTATATATAATAACTATAATCGCTAATTCTAGTAAAGTATAATAGATTATATAATAAATATATTTAAATCTAGGTTTAGATCTAGTTAAGACCTACGAGTTAAAAACTTAAACGTTAGTTTTTACGGGTATAATTCCTAAGATTTCGTCTCCTAATATAAGGCTACGCGGATATTAAATTATCCGAGATTTACCTAGTATATTTAAGGCTCTACTTTAAAAAGTAATATTTATATATTATTTAATAAAAGAGAAGTAAAAGAGTATTAAAAGAGATCGATATTAAATAATATAATATTTATATAATAAGGCCTTTAATCCAGTCGAGTTTCAAGAGATTTATATACTTTCGTATTATTAAATCTACGAATATTATTTTTAATAAGTTAAATTCCGTGAAAATTATATTAAAATAAATATTTTGAATATTAATATTTTATACCGTTTATAATTTTACGCTAAAATTCTTAATCCATTTAATTATTATCTTTAACGTCGGTTATATATATTTCCCTAGCCCTTTCCACCCGTAGAACGAATATTACTTATATTAGAATTATTAAAATTATATATAAATCTATTATAGTAAAATCTTTCGGTATTATTTATTTAAGTTAAATGGTCTTATTATAGTATATATCGAGTTTATAACCCGAATATTATCGCTAGCGTAACTATCTTAGTTAAATGAAAATTAATATTATAAACCTACGGGGTAAAGAACGTTAATATTTATAAAATATAAATTTTAATATTAATTTCTTATTTAGGTAGTCTAGGGTTAAGATTTACCTAAATTTAATTTAAATTTAATTTAGATTTAAATAAATTTTAATAATTTAACCTAAACGCGTCCGAGTTCAAAATAATAACTTTATTTATAAATTTATAAAACTATATTCTAGATAAATATTCTTTTTTTAAACTTTCTACTTCTAATACCGGATAACGCGAAGTACGTAATAAAACGATTATAGTACGACTAATATAGTTTCTTTTAAACGAAGAATTACTCGGGCCTATTACGATACCTAAATATATATAAAGAGTCTTAATTTAAACGTAGGAAACTAGTAAATATCTTTAACCCTATTAAGGATTAAACGGGCTTTATATTCGCTTAATATAAAATCTCTTAACTCTAGGAGTTACCCGCGCCTAGTAGTAATAAATTAGATACGGATTAATTAATAGAATTCTATACTATTTATTATAATATAGATAGACCGCCTCTTAAGTATTTAGGGACTAATAAAGATAATAATAAAAATATTACTATTTAGGAGTTTATATAAATATATTAATAATCTATCTAGGCCTTCGTTTACTTCGATAAATATACTAGAACCGGCTATAATACCTTCCTCCGCGATTATACCGTTTATCTCCTTTAGAAGCCTTTTATCTATATCTAATTCTCTTTATACGGAATCTTTCACCGACTTTATAAGGCGAGACGCCGGCGCTATTATAATAATATATATAAAACTAGATCGCGCGTAATATTAAAAACGTCGACGAAATACTTTATAATTAATAGTAGTAAAAGATATATACTACCCGTTCGGTAATAAAGTTAATTAGACTATTACTTATTTATTTTCCGAATATTATATAATTAAAACGAGTATTAACGTATATTTTAAATCTATAGAAATTAAAGTAAATTAAAAAGAGGAGGTAATTTTCTATAATATAAAATAATATCGGTAACTAGCAGAATATAATATTTAATAGAGTATATATAATAATAATTAAATAATCGATAATCTCCGCGTACCTAGCGAGATTAACTATTTTAATAATTTATATTTTAAATTATATTACTGTAATATTATTAAAATTATCTACTTTTTCCTCGGCTATAAACCGTTTAAAAATAATCTAGTATATATATTTATAAAGATTACGAACGATAGTAATAATAAGGTAGTTAATAAAATATATATTAATACCTAATAATAAGAAATATAGTTATAGATTCTTATTAGAGGTATTATTATCCCTCTTATATTATCGTCCGACGAGATAATAATAATTTAATATTATAGCGACCTTTCCCTCTAGTTAATATATATAACTATCGGGAATCTCGATTATATAATATATAAAATTTAGAAATAACCTAGTTTAATTCTCCTAGGTTTAATCCCTCGTATTAAGAACAAAAAGAAATTCGGTAATTATATATAATTAGATATCTACTATCTCGCGCTAGGGCGTATACTCTAGTATATATATAACCGTTATTATTTATTTAAATAATATATTAAAGTAATTAAAGTAATTAAAGACCTAGTAATATAAGGGATTAATATTATATACGCGGATAATCAACCCCGAAGATACTATCTAATAATTATATCGTTTATAACCGACTATTTAAAATAAGTCTTAATAATAGAGGTAAAATAAAATCGTTAATATTTAATATACTTAGTCCCGTCTAATAAACGAGGGGAGTTAATTAGGACGTAAGAGCCGCGGACCTATAAATATATATATTAAAGAATAAAGATATAAAGAAGAGATCCCGACCTCGCTAAAGATTTAATAATTATCTACGATATTAAAAATTTCGCCTAACGTCATTATTTAGTTAATATCTATACTATCTTTACTATCGATATATTATACTAGTTTTTAAAAGGAATTATTATAAAATTAATTAATTAAATTCGGGATTTAATTAAAGACTACGTAGTTCCTATAATTATTAAATAGATAAAGAAAGGGGTAACTAGACCGAAGAAATTTTTAAAATAATTAATAATAAAGATTAAATTAAATTACTATTTTCGTTAAATACTAGGTTTCGTAGGGTTAAAATTATTTAAAAACTTTAATAAAATAAAATAATAGAGTAATAACGAATAGAAAACGATATTAAGATAATTAATAACCGTCGTTACCTCTTTATTTATTAAGCGCGTACTAGCTACCCTATATTATATACGGGTTATATTTAACTTTATTATATTTACTTAATATACGTTTTATAACGGCGATACTTTATAATATATATAGTACGCGCTCTATTATATTTATAAATTAAAGATAGTCTTCCGTAAATACTAGCCGAGTAATAATTCGGACCTAGATTTAAAAGACCCTACTAATCGGTATTTTAATATATTAAAATTATACGCGATAACGTATTACGCTAAATATATTCGAAGATATAAAAGTACCTAGAATTTCGATATTTATTATAAAAAGGCGGTTTATAGGTTTCTCTTTAAGAAACCCTTTTCACGGATAAATAAAACTAATAAATTCGAGACGTAATTACTACGGTATAATATTATATACTATAATATAAGGGTTATATAGGAAGTTATAATAATACTTTCCGTTAAACCTACCGTTATTCTTAATAATAAAATAGAATAATAGAATACCCGGCCGTATCGAGAGAAAATAAATTTAAATAAATATATACTTATTCCTAATAAGGATACGCCGTTATACTACGGTATATAAATATTAGATATTAATTATTATCGCCTAGTAACTACGGTAGTAAGGGCTTCTTACTTTAATACTAAAGATTTTATCGACGTTATAGCGGTATTCGTACGAGAGAGCCGTAAGAAATAGGATAAAAATCCGGGCTTTATTAAAAATTAACGGAGACGGGAAACGGATCCTAATTAGGCGGGAGATATATATATTTTTATATATTAATTATTAATATATTAAGTTCGTGATAATAAGGAGAGCCGGAATTTAAGGCGGTTTATAAAGAGATTAGTTTATTATACCCTTAACTTTTATTCTACCGGTAAACCTCGTAATAATTACGTTTAAATTAATAACGAAGCGATTCGTTTATAAAGTTAAGGCGAGACCGAGTAAAAGGCCCTTTATATAATAATCGGCCGGCTCGAGTTAATTATTAATATTTATAACTACGAGCGACTAAACGATAAAGGTAAATATAAAGTATATATTAATATATTAGTTACTTTATATCGATTAAAGAATAACGGGAGAGTCGACGATACGTATAAGATATTCGAAGTAGAGTATATTTTAATTAGTAAAACGAAAAGACCCCGAGAACTATACGGTTATCACCTCTTCGAAATATAAAATATTATCCGGAGTACGTATATAATACCTATTAAATAAAAAGAATACTATTATATTAATAATTTTATCGACTAGGATTAATATAATACTATTTATAATCCTAACTATATAACGAAAGGTACTAGAGTAGTAGATTAATTTATAAAGTAAATATAATAACTATATATCTATAAAAAATTACCGTCCGCGATAATATATTTATTATACCGCCTAATAACACGTATACCCCGGGCTTTTACTTAATAGTAATACTATAACCGTATAACGGCTAATAATAATAACGAGAGTAACGGGTATAATATAAAGATAAATTATAATTAAAGTATAAACTCGATCGATAATAATTAATAAAAAGAGAATTAGAGGGTCTAAACTAAATAGGAGATTTATTAAATAAAAGTTCTTAAAATACTACTCTTATAGAATTAAATAAGAAAAGGAGTAAACTCTTAAATTAACTCTTATTATCTAGCGCTCCTTCGGTATATATTTCGCTAATAGAAATAAAAGTATTTAGTTTATAAATAGAGATATTATAATCTATCTTTTATAGGATTTATCTCGGTCTACCCTCTATTAAACTCGTTTTAATAGACGGCCGCCGCTTCTAATTATATTTATAATACCTTTATACTCTTATAATTTATAGTATTATATAACCCGAATTCGGCGTTCGGATTAATTTTAATTTAAATTTAGGTTAGATTTAGTCTAAACCTAACCTAGATTTAGATTAAAGTTAATCCGACGCGTATTTATTTATTATTATCGCGTATATAATTCTACCCTCTTTCCTATATATTAAAATAAACCTATTCTATATCTCGACTAGTTAATATACTCTATATTACCGAATAATATCTAAATCTATATATATACGATATAATAATATATTAAATAGTAAAATTAAACTAAATTATACCTCCTACGTATTATAATACGGTCTTAATTCGTTAAAGAATTTCTAATAATAACTCCTTCGATAAGGTTAAAGGTTAATTTTAATAATAAACTATATTAATACTTTTAAAGTAAATCTCGGCTATAAATAATTTACCTATTCCGATATATAAATAATAATATATATTAAGAACGCGTTAATTATAAGTCCTTCTAGTATATATTAATTAATATTAATTATCGATAAGGACGAAGAAAGTATATATAGAGGTAAAGAAATTAATACCGAGACCGACGACGATAATATCAGGCTTCCTACCCCGAAGCGACGGAAAACGAATAATATATCTCGGTTAAACGGATTAGGTAGGGCCACGCTATATATATATATATATATTTTATATAAGAGTTAATAATATAATTAACCTTTCTATAATCTTTATCGTTTATCGGCCGTTATATATCCTCGTCCTCGTCCTACCCTAGCTCTTATATATATAGACTAGGAGATATAAGGTTTTTTAATAATATATTATATAAATCTTTAACGAAACGCTACCGTAATTACGACGCGTTATAATTAAGAAACGAGTCGTTACTATTATAAGCGGGCGTAGGACGTCGTATTAAATCGGCGTTATATACTTAAAACTACGAGGCCGTTCTTTAATATATAAAATAAATAATATTAATAACCCTTATTACGGGATATAAGGACTCGGGATATAATTTATAAATAAACTTTAATAAAAAAAACGAAGTTAACGCTTTAATTTAAAAGCTTTAACGGAATATTATTAATAAATATAATAAGGCCCTCGAGCTAAAGAATAAAGTAATAAAGAAAACTTTAAATCTAACGGAGGCCCAAGAGGTATTAATCTACCGGGTTTAAACTAAAGATATATTAATCGAAATTAATTATTCGATTATATCGGTAATTACCGCGCCCTAATAATAATAAGGGTTCGATAGGTCGTAGCGGTATACTATACTTTTTCTATAATAAAACGAAGTATTAAAAAGATAATTACTACTAAAATAAAGAATAAAAGATAGATATATAATTATAATAATAATATAAGTCTTAATATTTCCATATTAAGATTTAATATTAATTATTAATAAATTTAAACTACCTTACCGCTTCTTTAAAGATCTAGTAATAAAAACTATAATTTTACTATTCTTTTAATCGGACCTAGGTTAACTAGAAATTCGTAATAATACTAAATATATATTTAGGCTCTTAACGGGAACTATAATAATTATAGTCTATATTATAATTTACTATACTATTAAAGAATATAAAATAAAGAAGTAGATACGGATTAAATTCGAAGGCGAATATATTAAAAATAAATTAAACTCGACCCTTTTCTTTATATCTCTTAATATTAATATAAAATAATATAGAGTTATAGATTTAAATAGGGGAGACGTAGGAGGAATAAAGATTTATATAATAAAATATAATAATAAAGGCCTTATCGGGTAGGATTAACTAAGAAATAAAAAAGGAAGAGATACTAGTAGATAATATAAACGATTTCGTCTATAGATAAAAAGATAGAATCGATAATTTAGTCGGTTATAAAGGTTTCCGTACTATATCTAATTATCTCTTAATTATTAATAAGATTATTATAGATTCGCCGGCTCCTCGATAATATAATATATAAAAGAACGAGATAAATATTATAAAAAGAGATAGTACGAAAGAAAAGAGTATTAATAAATCTCGGAAAGACGAGTTATTTATTTTTATAAAGGTAAATATTTCTCCTATTCTAACGGAGCTAAACTAGCGGACGAGGTATTAATAAGAATTTTAATTTATTAAATAATATTTAACGAGGTATAAAAGGAGGTAGAGTCTTTATATAATCTATTATTAATCCTCGAATATTAATATAATTATCTAGGCGGATACTCGAGTAACTTCGTTTAATAAATCGGTAGAAGACCGGGGTAATAATATATATAACGTAAAGAATCTTATAAATCGCGAAATAGTATAATATTATAATATTATATTTATTATAGATATATATTAATATTATATACTAAATAGTAACTACCGGTCTTTATTATATAAATACTTAAAGATATTAAACCTAACGAATAAATTAGTTCCTTTAATATTAATAAAGATCCTACCGAGCCTATATTATATACGTTTAAACTCTTTACTATATACGAAGGCTTCCGAAAGAGGTTAAAGTTTAAAAAGAAAGAAGAGAAAACGATATAATAAAAAAAACGGGGTTAAGATTATATAGTGGACGATATACGTATATAAAACGTAGTACTCGAGACTACGAGGAAAGAGAGGTATATTATTTTAATATAAATTACCTAGGCTAATAACCCGGACGATGAATAAGAGATAAATTATATATATAGTAGACTATTCTTATAACTAAAGATAATGGCGGCCTAGATCTAGTCTAGATTTAATTTATATTTAGGCTAAATCTAGGCTAGATCTAGATATAAATTAGTTTACGAGAATAAATAATAGTGGTTTCTTAATAAATGAATTTTAAAATATCTATAACTCCCCTATAATATAACGAGTAGATAAAGTAGAATATATATTAATTAATTAATATATATATAAAGATCTGAATACGATAACGATATTAAAGGCGCTAACGGTAATAATTATAATAATAATACTATTATTATTTAAAGTATAAATAGTATATTTAAAGTACTATAGAATAATATTAAGGATTATCCATTTATTATTATTTACCCATTAAGTATTAATTATACTAGAATTAATTATATAAATGTATTTTGGGTGCTAAATATACTAAAATTAGTTATATAATTATATTTTAGTTATATAATATATTTAGAATACGGGATATGAGTAGATATATATTTCTAGTATTTTGTGTAATTTCGGTGTAAAATACGTAAAAATCGGGGTTTCCGGACTTGCCGATATAGACTTCTTTTCAAATTAAAGAAATACGAGTTTTATAAAGAATTAGTAAAATTCTTTAAATTTATAATTAATATTATAAGTATTTATATAAACCCTAATAAAATTAAGAGTATCGAAGAATAATTTATATTATATAACGTTAAAACGATATAGAGTTTATTAGAATTTACGAACTTTAATAAAAGATTTATTAAAGATTATTCTAAAAAGGTCTTATTATTAATAGATATTATAAAGAAAGACGTTATTTTCTAATAAAGAAAAGAATAATAACGATTTTTTAATATATTTAAAGAGGTTTATAAAAGTCCGCCGGTATTATATTTCTTTCGAAATAACGAACTAGCGCGAATCGAGATCGATATTTTAAACCTCGCGATAAAAGTTTATATCCTCTAAAAAAGAGATAATAAATAATACCCTATTATATATTATTCACGGAAGATATTATTAATAGAATAGATTTATAATATTTATAATAAAGAATTATTAACGATAGTATTCTTATTAAAGTAATAAAAAATATATATAGAAAACTATTTAAATCTTATTATCTTTATAAATTATAAAAACCTTCTTAACTTTACTATAATAAAATAATTAAATCGAAGATAAATTAAATAATTAAAATTATTAAAATTATAAACTAAGTTATTAGAATATAATAAGAAAACTTATTTTCCTAAATAATATCTTAGAGAAATTAATTCGCGATTAGTATAAAAAGTTAATTTAAAGATACTCTAGAGTTATTAAAATAATAAAATTAATTTATAAAGAATACGACGTACTAGGGCTACGATCGTACGTCGAGAAATATATTAAAGAATATATCGAATACTTGTAAAATAAGTCTACGAGGTATATTAAATAAAGTTAAATTTAATTCGCCCTAGTATTAGATATACCGTAGGACGATATTATTATAAACTTCGTTATTAAATTATTGAAATTAAAGGATTATATTACGTAAAAAATCTTTAATTCCGTTATAATTATTTATAATAAATTTAATAAAAGAGATATATAAGATAGAGTATATCGCCTTTATACTATTAAATTAATTAATTTAAGATTATAATATTTTAAAATCGATTCTCTTTAACCGAGATAAATAATTTATTTTTAATTACTAGAGAATATTTATCGGCGCTATTAAAACTAAATTATAAATATTTAACTATATATTATCTTTAGATAAACGGATAAATAAAGCGAATAAACTAGATAATAAAAATATATTTACGATATTATATTAATAAAAAGTAAAATAGTTAAATAAGATTTTTATTAATAACTTAACTAGTATTTAATAATAATTAGTTTAATATAATTAAGTTTACGCTATTTTTTATTAACTACGAGAAGTATAAAAATATATTTATAGAACTAAGATAGGAATTAAATATATAAAAAGTATTAATTTATATAACTAATATAAATATATTATATAAGAATATATAACCCTAAATTAAATCAACGAATACTCGGACGAAAATAATAATTAATAAATATCGAAAAGAGTATCCTTAGTTGAAAGAGAGGGATAAAGTATATTTTTCAATAAAAAATATAAAAAGTAAAAAATGAAATAAGAAATAAATTATATTAAAATCGAATTATTTTCGATTAAAAAGAATAAAGAATTAATTAATTAACGAATTAAATCTTTTAGCCGACGCTAAAATATATTTAATAATCTATATCTCTTTATTAAAACTAATAAATTTTTAAATTCTTTATAAAATATCTTTTATTTCTAAATAAAAAAAAACGGAATTTAAGGTCGAAAAATCCTAAAATCCTAAAGTTAAAACTATCTCGTTAAATAAAAAAGATATAACGAATTAAAGAATATTTAAAAATTATTTATTATTTTTATTAATTACTTAAAGATTTTATAGGAGTTCTAGAGGTAATTATTTAACCTAGTTAATTAAAAGTCCTAAAAGAGAAAATACTAAAATTTAAAGAATTATCAATACCGGAGGTATTAATAATAATATATTTAATCTCCTCGAATTTATTAAACTCCTTTAAGTGTTTTAACTCTTTTATATTTAAAAAATCTTTATTAAATATTTTTTATTCTCGCTTCTTTAGATATTTCTTTTATTAACGAAGTTTTTATAACTTCGTATATTTTAGCCGGACGATTTCGTTCGCTATTTTTTATATAATTTTAGTTTTTTCCTCCTCGCGTTTTAGGCGCTTTAATATTTTATTTATATTTATAAAACTAATAATAAACTCCGTTAATTCCGTATTTTTATTTAATTTTAATATATTTATTATATTTCTTCGATAATAATAAAAACCGATATTCGATTTACTATATAATACTATATATATAGGCGATTATAATTATAAACCTTTTTAAAATAACCTATTTTTAGAAGTTATTATATTATTTCAATTAAAAAGAAGATATAAAATTATCTTTAAAAATAAATAAGATTAGAAGAGAGGGATAATATTATAATTAAAATCTATTACGAATTTTAATAAATTTAATAAATTTAGTAGACTAAAATTATTACTCGACGTATTTTATAAATTAATAAATAAATAAGCGCTCGACTATTTAATAAAAATTATATATAATCGAGCGAGTAAATATTATAATTCTTTCTACTATATAAATAGGGTACTTTTTAATAAATAAGAACTTCGTATTTAAATTACCTTAAAACTTATTATTATAAATTCTAAATATAAATATTTATTAAATTATTAAATACGTTCTTTAAATTTATCTAATCGTATTTAATAATTTATATAAAGATTATTATCTACTAATTCTTAATACTCCTCTCTAAGAGTATTAACCTAGGTTTTATCGTTATCGAAGAAATACGGCGAGTATATTAAAATTTAAAAAAAATACGAACCGGTAGAGTTCGTTATTAATTTTATAAATAGAAATAAAATATTAAAATACCTATAACGTAAGGAAGAAAAGATTAAAATTATATTAAAAATAATAAATAAAGTTATTCGACTAAAAAATATATAGTTAAAAAAAATTCGTTAATAAAGATTTTTTCTAAAGGAGTATAAATAAAAGATATTTAATAAAACTCTTTTAATATAAAAAAATTAAAGTATTTAAAAAAAGTTAAAAAATTTCAAAATATAAAGCGCGCCTCGATTAATACTCTTTATTTTAATAATTTGTCTTTTTAGAGCTCTTTCGTCTAAGATTTTTAATTAATCTTTTTAACTAAAAGCTCCTAATTATTAATAAAATTAATAAATAGTTTTTAAATATTCTTTTATTTATCGTAACCCTTCTATTTAATAAAATAATTTTAATTATATTATTTCAAAATTTTCTCGATCTCGAACTCTATTTCTTTTTTAGTTTAAAAATAAAAAGTATTTTATAAAAATATTATAAAATCCGCTAGCTCTAATAAAACGATATAAAATTCTAATTTATTTTAACGTCGGTCGAAAGATTTAATTTATAATTAACTAATTCTCTATTTTTCTTAAATAAAAATAGTCCGATTTTAATATAATTTAATTTCTTTTTTAATTTTCAATTTTTATATTTTTTATTAAGAAATATATTTTATTATCTTTTTTTAATTAAGAATACTTTTTTTAATAATAAATAATTTTTATTTTAATTCGAGTATTCGTTAATTTAATCTAGATTTATATATTTTTCTATTAAGTCTTTATATTAATTACGTAAACTAAAGCTTTTAATATATTTAATCCGTTTTTAAATTTTAAGAATATATTTATATAACTCCTATAATTAATAAAAAATTGTATAAATTTAATTATATTAAATTAACTATTATTTAATATTAGTTAAATTATTAATAAAAGTTTTATCTAATTATTTTACTCTTTATTAATATAATATTTTAAATATATTTTTATTATTTAATAAAGGCGCTTTATTTAAATATCCGGTCAAGGATAATTTATAATTAATATTCGTAATTTAGTTTTGATAGCGCCGATAAATATTCTTTAATAATTAAAAATAAATTATTTATTTTAAATAAAAGTAATTAATTTTAAAATATTATAATCTCGAATTAGTTTAATTTAATAATATGAAAGTACTTTATTCTATTTTATATATTGTCTTTACTAGTATTATTATAACGTTTTTATTAAATTTATCTTAGATAATTATAATGAAATTAAAAGTCTTTATTAAAACAAAGTCCTTTAATTTTAATAATTTAATAACGAAGTTTATTATAATATTATTTTATAATATATTCGGTATTAGGGCGAATTAGATTTAATTAAATTTAATATACTTTATAAATTTATTCTACTAGTATTCGATATATTCTTTAATATATTTCTCGATATACGATCGTAACCTTAATACGTCGTATTCCTTATAAATTAATTCTATAATTTTGATAATTTTAGAGTATCTTTAAACTAGGTTATTACAATAATCGCGAATAATTTCCTTAATATTATCTTTAAGAAGATAAATTCTCTTATTAAATTCTAATAATTTAATATTTTATTACTAGCTTCTTAATATTTTAATTAAAGTATTATTTTTATACTTTTTTTCAATATTATTAATAATCCAGGGAATAAAGATATATAATATCGCTATTAATTATTATATTAAGATTAGCGATTTATCTTATTATTAAATAAAGACTAATTATATTATTATATTCTTTTTCTTTATATAGTCTTCTCGGTTATTAAATATATTGGCGCGATTATTATCTTTTTCTAAAATATAGAAGATCTTAAATTTATATTATTATAATAATTCTAATTATTTAACTTATCTTCGATTTAATTATTTAATAATAATAAAGTTAAGAATTCTTTATAATTTATAAATATAATAAGATTTATATAATTTTCTATATATACTTTTTATTATCCTAGTACGGATATTATTATTAGTAATTCTTTATTATAAATATTATAATTTTATTCTATTAATAATATTTTTCGCGAATAATATATATATTACGGGGTAGACTTTAGTAGGAGTATTATTATAAATATTTATTAAAACGATAAACTAAGCCCTACTACTAACCCTATCGAGACTAGAGTAATACTAGGATTTTAATATATTAAAGTCAAATCCTCTAAAGAATAATTAATATCTTTTATATTATTTACTACTATATTAATCCCTTATTAAATAGTAGTAACGGAGATATTAATATATATCGGTAAATCCGGAAAAATAGACTTACTTAATCGCTATTTAATTAGTATAGAATACGTATTCTGTAGCCTTAGTAAGTCTTGGCGCTAATATTTTAAAGTTAGAGTTAAGGTCTACGCGGGAGAGTTAAATTTAATTCTAAAAATAACTTTATACCCCTATAGGGTAGCGCTAGTAAGATTCTAATTAAAAAATCGGAGTCTAGACTAATAATAGATTTAGTAATATATTTATATACTTATATAGGGGCCCTGGTCTAGATACTATTAAAATTTAAAGTTAAAAAAAAGTTGTTTAATCGGTATAGAATCGTTATTTAATCGGTATATAATACGCTTAGAATATAGGATATAAATAGATACGTATTTCTAGTATTTTATATATTTTCGGTATAAAACACGTAGAAGTCGGGGTTTCTCAAGTTATCGATATAGAACTATAATTCTTATATATTAATAAGAATAATAATATTAGTTATAAATAGTAAAATAACTTCTAAAATAATTAATAAACTCCCTATTAACTACTATATTCAAAATAATCTACTCCGTATCGATAGCGAGTTTTATTTACGTTATATATATTTAATATTTCTATACTATACCCTATTACTTTAAATAAGTACTTTTAAACTCTTTATTAAATTATTAAAATAACCTCTTTAATACTCTTTTCATTTAGGATATTTATAGTAAATATTAAACTAAATATAATACGTTTCTTTATTTATTTTTGTTTTATTAATATAGTTATATATTTTAGTAAATTACTTATTAAATAAACGTCTAGCCTAGTAGATATATTATTAATTATATCTCTTACACTTTTATTATAGAAAAAGAATACTATTCTTTTAATACTACTCTTTAGTATTACTACTTTTAATATTTATTATTAATTATTAGTTTAATTATTATTCTAGAAGAAACTCATTTAAGCCCGGTTATAGTTAATTTTATTTTCTATTTATAAGAATTCCTACTATTAAGTAAATATATTTTAAAATAGATAAAAATTACTTTTAACGTTAGACGAGTAATTATCTAGATAATTATATAGTTTTTAAAATTCCTTATTAAAGTACCTCTTTAGTATTAGTGAAAAAGAGGTTTTAAAGCGAAGTAATTTAATAACGACCTCTTGAAGTATATTAAATTTAGATAGCCTATTATATAATTATTTTAAATTATTAATAAAATAGTTATAATACTATTTATTAACGTTTTCCGAAGAGATATTAAAGAACTTCGTTAATACCTATAAAAGAAATAATCTTTAGAAAACGAAGATAAAAACGAAAAAAATATAATTTTTTTGAAATATTTAGTTATAACTCTCGAATAAGTAGTAAACTTTATAGAAATATTAGAGATTCAGGTCGTTATTAATAGGTTAGTAACTAGGATAAAAATAGGCCCGATAAGACTTTGAGACCTAATAGAAGGGAATAATCTAATTAATTATAATAATATTAATATTAAAGTAGATATTTAAAATAAACTAAAATTTTAAAAAACTAGATTCTTCGACTCTAGGGGTAATAGGAAGAATAAATTATTTATTTTAAAAAAATATATTATATATATTTATATAGAGGACTATAAAAGAGTTTTCTTTTTTCCGTTTCTAATTACTAAATTAAATAGGCGCCCCTTTAATCTAAGTCGAGTCTAAATATATTTTAAATAAAATTAATATTTATTAAATAGTCCCTAAATATACCCTAAACGATATAAATAATATAAAAGTATAGTAGATTAAAGTCTAAAATAATAACTTTATACTCGGTTATTATTATTTATATTAGTTTTTTTTAAAGTTATTATTTAATTATATTTTTAATTATATAGATTTAACTCTATACCCTCGGTTATTTAAAATTAAAACTTCGTAAATATATAATTTTTTTATAAAATATTTTAAAAGTATTAAATAAAGTTAAAAACTTCTTTAATATTTCTCTCCTCGATTCGAAACTTTGAATATATAATAATATCGAATATATAAACTTTAGTTAAATACGCGAAATAGAGTAATATTTTAAAATATTTTAATAACTCTATTATATCTTCCTCTTTAATACGGACTCTAATTATTATATAACTCGGTTATTTTTATAGAAAATACTTTATCCTAAATAAATTACTCTTCTTATTATAATATACTCTAATTATTATATAACTCGGTTATTTTTATAGAAAATACTTTATCCTAAATAAATTACTCTTCTTATTATAATATACTCTATTATAATAGTTATATTTATTATTATTACTTACGTAATCGGTTTATTAAAATTCACGATATCTATAAATAAAATATTAGTTAAATTAAAAGAAAAATATTTACTTTATAATTATTTCTATAATATTATCTAGTAGAGGTTTCTTTATATTTTATATAATTTTAATAAAGTCGTCTTTATTAATTAAGATAACGACCGCTAGTTATATCTAGCTTTAGGTTATCGTTATTACAGAGAACTTTATAATTTAATTACTATTTATAACCGTCTTCTTTAAATTTATTTTCTAGATAATTTTATTATTTAATATAATAAAACGGAGTAAAATCTTTAGAGTATAGCCTCTAGAGTTTAAATTAATTAAGAGAATATTATTTATATTTAGATCCGCGTTTATAGTAAATAAAATATTAAATAATTATTAAAAGTCTTAATAACCGGATAAATTTTAGAAAATTTTAATAAATTAAATCGAGTTAATAAATAAGAGTATTTAAAGGAATTCTTATATATAAAATTATTATAATATATTTAAAAAAAAATAGTAAGAAGGTTCCCTAAATAAAGTAACGACTATATTATATTAACTCTATACTTTAAACTTATAAACTTATATTAGTTAATAGTATAAACTTTTATATAATAATTATACTAGAATTTAATTATATAGAGATAAATATAATAACTTTAAATATTATTATAAACGAATTAATATACCTTTATCGCGAATCCTATATTAAAATAAATATAGATTTAGTATTTTTTATAACGTAGCGGTAATACCGGCCTATTATTAATAATTTCTATAATAACTAGAAAGAATTATAGTAAATCCTACTATTTTTAAATTTTTTCCCGTTATAGTATTTAGTTTCTACTAGGCTAGATCGATTCCTAAAAGTATTATAAAACTAAAAATCTAATTTATTATAAATAAATACGTCCTAATTATTAATAAATATATTCGATATATATTATAAATAATTTATAATTTATTCGAGTCTATTATATACTTTATAAACTACGTATTTTATAGTAGTGTCTTAGCGGATAATTTATCTTTTAAATCTAGTTATATTAATTTATTAATAAACTCCCGATCCTCCTTCGCGATTTCTTTAAAAAGAAGTTCTCTCGAAAGACGTTCGCTTTTCTACCGATTTAATAATAATTATAAATATATTAAATCTACTATCGTCCGTAAAACTTATATAATTTAGCGAAAAAAGTCTAAAATATTTATTTTACTATTATAATATCTCTATAAAATATACCGAGTCTATCGGATCGATATTAAAGATTTTAAAAATATATTAATTCTCTCTCTATATTAGATTTATAAACTTTATAAATTTAATAGACGAAAACTATTTATTATTATTATAAGAGGGGACTTTATATCGGTAAAGTAAGAGATTATATAAGAAGAGTCGAGGTATTAAATATATATTTTATTAACTTTAGGCGGAAAAATAACGAAAAGACAATATTAAAAAAAAATTAAAAATTAAAAAAAAAACCTTAAAAATTATAACTTCGGACTTAAGATTTTAAATCTATAATTCTCTACTAGCGCCGGGTAGCTCGCTAAAGACTATATAGAGTATTATAATTATATTAATTATTATAATATATTAAGTTTTACGTTTAATTAAAACTAGCTCTTTAGTATTAACTATATATTAAATTTATAACTTTATAGTCTCTAAGAAATCAATTTATTATTAATATATTAGATTATATTTATTTTATCTATAGTCTAAACTTTACTTATATAGTCCGTTCTTTAATAATATAGTAGTAATAATAGAATAGTTTTATCCTCTAGTCGCTTCCGTTTATATATTAATATTTTGTATTAAAAGAGTTTATTATAGGCCCTAAGTCATCGCCCCTACCTACTTTAATATTAAAATTATTTATCTATAGTATTCTATACTTTATAAACCGTAGAACCTCTAGACTCTTTTAATAAATAGTTTATTATAACTATTTTAAATACTTTATTTATTCCCGGCTTTACCGTTAAATAAATATATAGCCTTAATAGTCTTATAACCCTATCTACTAGTATATTTAATAAGGTATTAAACGAATACCTAGGCCTTAAGCCCTAGTAATATACTCTTATTTAATAATAACTAAAGTTAGTTTTGTAACTAATTATATAATTAGTACCTTCTACTCTATACGAATAACTATTTAAAATAGAAGAAAATAATTATTTCGTAACGGCCCTAAATATCTAGAAAGAGTAAGGGTCTATATCTATACTTTAAATAAAATACACTATTATCGCTCGTCGCAAGGACTAAACTCGTTCGCGGAATAATAGTATCAAGGACGTTAGTACACTTTATTATTAATAACTACCTCTATAAAAATAAAAGTAGGTTATTATATCGGGTAACTACTACTACCCCGACTAGGGTAAATCCGATTCTTCCAAGCTAGGCCCGATCCGGTAAGCGCTACGCTAAAATAGTTCTAATTATAAAGATATCGTTATTCGATTTAGTTCTAGTTAACTAGAATAGTATTAAGACCCTATTCTATACTACCCTATAATTTAATATTATAATTTTTTCTTTCGATATATATATATACTCCCCCGATTAGTTAACTTAGCGATACCCCCGGAGGTAAAATTATATTATTCTATAATATTATTATCGTTAGCGAGGACGTTAAACTTTTTTCGTTTTCTATAAATATATTATTATAGTATACTAAATCTTATATTTAATTAAGACTAGCTCTTTAATATTAACTATATACTAAATTTATAACTCTATAGTTTCTAAGAAATCAATTTATTATTAATAAACTAAATTATATTTATTATATTTATAATTTAAATTTTAACTATATAGTCCGTTCTTTAATATTAATTTAATTTAGATTTTAAATTATATTAATTTATAAAAATAATATACGCGCGTAATACTCCCTAAACTAGCGCGGTATTATAGACTATATAATTTATTTATAATTATATATATTTAATTATTTATCGGTACTATTTAGACTAGTTTATTTATAAAGTAATAATATATTATATATACCTACGCCCCGTTAAAGGCGTTAGTATATTATATCCGCCTACGCCCCGCTACCTTTATAATATTATTATTTATCGATACGGGGTTCTAGCCTTAGTATCGCGGGGTTCTAACTCTTAATAATTCTATATCGAGTTAATATTCCCCCGTTTTATTAGAATCCTTAGAGATTAGTTCTATTATTAAATCTAGGATTTAAAAACTATTTAGTAATAAACCCCGTAACTACTTTACGTTTTTTATATTATTACTAAGCCGCTAGCTCTACGCTAGCGGCCTTAAGTATTATATTATTCCTATTTATTTAAAATTATTTAGAATAAATCGAGGTACTAAATACGTATTTAGCGACTTGAGACGAAAGTAGGTATTAAATCGATCTCTAGGGCTAGTATATAAACTAAATAAATCTAAACACCTTTTCTATCTTTTTCGGTAGAATACGGGTTTATTACTTTATTAATATATTATAATTTTTAAAAATTAAATATCTATAAATAAACCCTAGATAAAATTAAATATTATTTTAAAACTTCGAAAGATAGTAGCCCTAATAATATACTCCTCGACGACGGAATTAATTTATATACTATCTCCGTAGTCTATTAATTTAATATCGTGGAAGTAATTTCTACTTTTACTATAATTAACTAGAATATTATTAAATTTAATATCTATTATTAACTATTAAATATTATATAGTAATATATTATAATTATAATTTTTTATATACCCGTATAGATAATTCTCTTTTTATATAAAGTTACTAGAGTTTATAAAATAGTCTTTATAATATATTTAATTTCTAAAAACTAAAGTTATTATTATTATTAAAATATTCTAAAACTAGGAAAAAAGGATCTTTAACTTCGTTAATTAAACGGCGAAGAGATAATATAATCTAGAAATACTCTAGTATAGTTTTAATAATAATATCCTACTTCGTTTATTTACTACTATAATAAATTAGACGAGCGAATTAACTAGTATAATAAACAAAAGTATTTATATAACCCGTTATATATTTCGGTATAACTACTTCGAAATTAGATTACTATTATAATTATTATTCGCGTAATTATTAATTTATATAGTTAAAGAAGAAGTTATCCTTCGGAATACTTTTATTTTATAGTATAAAAAGAGGCTTAAATTACGCGGTAACTTTATAGAGTAAATAACCTCGTTTCTAATTATTATTAATTAAACCTAGTAGCGGTTATTATTCTAAAAAGAGAATAACATATTTTAAGTAAATAGCGAATAATCTCGATAATTTATAAATTAATTAAGTTATTATCGTTATATTAGGGCTATACCGCCGTTAAGATTTCGTTATCTACTAATTACTACACTTTTTATTAATATATTCGTAATATTATTTTATATATATTAGTAGTAATAAAGATATATCCCTCTTGTTTCGTTATTTTTTAATAATATTCCTACTATAAGTAAAATTAAATATAAAGAGATATAGGCGGTAATCTTTATTAAATTTATTAAAAATTTAAAGTAAAATAATTATTATATATTCTAAACCGTTCTTTAGTTAATAACTTATAGTAGTATAACTATATAATATTAAATATAAAAGGTCGGTTACGTTTATTCGTAAAAGTATATATCTACGAGAGAGAAAAGGTCTTTATTAATAATTAAAGATTTAAAAATAACTATTTTAACTTCTTTCTCTAACTAATATTATATTTAATAAAGAAGTTAGTTCTATAATTCTTTAATATATAATTATTATTATTAATTTAGGTTAAGTATTTATAGAAATTAATTAATCTTTTTAATTTAAATTGAAAACGGAATCGGAGTAAAGAGTTTAAATAGAATTATAAATTTAAAGTTAAAGAAGTTATTTATATATCTTTTTAATTCTAGGAAAGTTTTACCCGAAAACGTTAACGAACTTTATTTATAAACTATATTATTATAATATATATAGGTCTTTATAGTAATATTGAAAACTAGAAAATTAATTCTATCTAGTATTAAATCGAAGAAGGAAGTTAATTTAGAGGGAACTTTAAATAAAATATAATTTATTTATATACCTAGAAGAGGTCGACTTTATTTTTTAGTAAATATAAATTAGATATAAATAGTATTTCTTTAAAAGAGGGAAAAAATCCTCTCTTTAAAAATCAACGTTATAAAATAATCTTTATATTTATTTATATTTATATAGGTAAGTTTAAAATACCTTTTATAAATAAATATAAAAATCTTTCTAAAATTATATTTAATACTAAGTAATTAACTCTTAAAGATATAATCTTTTAAAATAATTTATTTAAAATAACTTATTATAATAAAAGAAATAAAAACGAGGTTAATATTATTTAAAATATTACTAGATTAATTATTCTCTTTTTAGAGATATTAACTATATTAAATACTATATATTTTAAATATTTAATCGATATTATTATTAAAAGTTAGATTAAATTTATTTCCTTTATTAAAAGTCCTAGTTTATAACTTAACTCTATTAGAGGGTTTAAATTATTTATATTTATCTTTAAATAACTAAAGAAATTATATTTCTTTATTAATAATTAGTATATTATATCTCGTCTAATTATTATAAATAAAGTATATTTCCTATTCTTAATATCGGAGGTAGAATATAATAACGAGGCTCTTAATATACGGATCGATAAAATATTTATAGCGCCGCCGTTACGGTAAATATTATCGTTGAGTTATATAAGTTAATATCGTGTTAAGACGAGTTTAACTAGAAAATTCTTACCTTCTCGATTTCGTACGATAATAAAACTATAGGAATATACAGGTATTATACGTTAATTAAGGAAAAATATTCTCTATTTTATCGTTATCTTATCGATAAACTTGATTTTACTAGAAAGGATAATAAAGAGAAATAAACTTTATATATATTTATAAAGAATATCTACGATAAGTTTTATTTAATTTATTATAAAAGAATTTATTCCGCCGTTAATTAGTTATTTAATCTAGAAGACTTTATTATTAAATTCTTCTTTTAGTAATTAAATCTTGAGTCCTTCGAATAAAATTATAATTAAGTAATTATTTTATATTTATAATAAACGGAGCCCGAACTTCCCTCGTTTTAAACCTTTAAATTTATATTTAAGAAACTAAAAAAGAGAAGTAAGAAATAATTATATTATTAAGAAAATAAAAAAGTATATTTTTATAAATCTTTAATCTTACTCTTAAAGCGGCCTTAATTATAAAGTTAGAAAAATAAATAATTTTATAATCGACGTTTTTAAGATAATTATAGTATAATCCCTAAATATTTATAATTATATTAAGATTTCTTTTAACTTCCCCGATATAAGTCTATTATATAGTCTAGTTATATTAAGATTTCTTTTAAATTCCCCGATATAAGTCTATTATATAGTCTAGTTATATTATTATCGGAAATTTTATACCTTTTAACCCTTTTTATAATACTAATTTATTCTAGGTTATAATTAAAGTATATTTATTAATAAAAGCGCGATATTTATTATATTCCGTTTTATTAAGAAACCTGAAACTGATTTAATTTTTATTAAATTTATTAATATTTTATACCCTCTAAATTTCTAGTAGTTTAAGATAGTAAAAATCTATAGGACGTTTATAATATTTATAGTTATATATTCTCTATTATCTTTAATAATAGTTTAAATATAGTAGATTAAACCTATTTATAATTTCTTTTTCGGGAGGTAACTAGTTCGATTTTTCCGTTAATTTTTATATATAATATTTATCGTTATATTAAATAACTATATATATCTTCGAGTTAATTATCCGCGCTTACGCTGCGGAATAAGGTAGGGATTACCTTCCCTTCCCTTCCCTTCCCTTCCCTGGAGGAAGGGGAAGGGAAGGGAAAGGATAGGCCCGGGGTAATTCCCTTCCCTGATCTAGGGAAGGGAAGGGATTCCCTGTTATTCCCTTCCTCCCTGCTCTCCCTATAGGGCTGCCCCATATATGGCCATGTATGCGCGCATGCATGCCCCATTGCTGCTCCCATGTGGCCCATGTATGCCCCCATATATGGCCATGTATGCGCGTATGCATGCCCCATTGCTGCTCCCATACATGCCCCATGTATGCGCGCATGCATGCCCCATTGCTGCTCCCATGTGGCCCATTGCTGCTCCCATATATGGCCTATCTATGCGCGCATACATGCCCTATTGCTGCTCCGATGTGGCCCATATATACCCCCATATATGGCCTATATGTGCGCGTATATATACTCCATTAAGTGGTACAAAGATTAGGACAATTAGGAAAGCGGTTAAGAAACGCCAAGCCTTATACCTAATTTGGACTAGCCTCTTGGCATTAGCTATATATAAGGTAGCTTATAAGGGTAAGAATAAACTATATATATATATATATATACCTCATTACAGCCCCTATATATAGTTTATATATACGTGTATATATACCTCATTACTACTCCTATATAACTCATATATACTCCTATATATAGTTTATATATACGCGCATATATACCCTATTAATACTCTTATATATAGTTTATATATAAATTTATTATTATTTTAAAATATAATTTATTTTTACCTTTATATATTATATATAACTAATGCCAAGAGGCTAGTCCAAATTAGGTATAAGGTTTAACGTTTCTTAACCACTTTCCTAATTATCCTAATCTTTATATCATTTAATAGAGTATATATACGCGTATATATAAACTACATGGGAGTAGTAATAGGGTATATATATACGTATATATAAACTATATATGAGGGTATATATAAACTACATAGGAGTAACAATAGGGTATATATAAACGTATATATAAACTATATATAAAGGTATATATAGGCTATATATAGAGGTATATATAAACTATATAAAAGTAATAATAAAATATATATAAACGTATATATAAGTTATATATAGAGGTATATATAGGCCACATGAGAGCAGTAATAAAGTATATATAAATATATATATAAACCATATAGGAGTAGTATTAAGGTATATATACACGTATATATAAACTATATATAGGGGCAGTAATAGGGTATATATACACATATATATAAACTATATATAGGGGCAGTAATAGGGTATATATACGCGTATATTTTATATATAAACTATATATGGGGGCAGCCCTATAGGGAGAGTAAAAAAAAAGAGAATAATAGGGAATCCCTTCTCTTTCTTAAATTAAAGAAGGGAATTACCCCGGGCCTATCCCTTCCCTATTCCGTAACGTAATATTAATATATAAATCGCGCGATATATTATAATTAGAGGTAGGTATATTTTATTTTATTATATCTACTTTAATATATAGACTCTAGAAACGGTATATCTCTAACGGAGTTAATTTCGCTCGATAATATAATAATAAAATCTCTATTAAAGTCGAGAAAAACTTATATAAATTATATAAATATCAACCGACGAGCTCGAATAATATTTAGTTTATATAATCTTTTTAATATACCCGGGAGTAATTATATTCGCGATATCGGCCTCGCCTTTTTTAATAATATAAAATATAATATATCGAATTATACGAAGTTATTCTCTTATTACTCGGTTTATAATTTAGAATTATAAATATTTATTATTATTTACGCGGAGTTAAATAAATCGGTAAATGAGAATTTATTTAATTATTTATAATATATATTTAAACTTCGAGTTTAGCGATATCAAAAATTAAATAAAAAATTCGTCGATTTATATTAAAATTTCTTTATATTCTTAATAATACCTAATAAAATCTTAAGAGATTTAGCGACGTAGGTAGAAAGTATTTATAATAAAATTATATATTAATAAATTAATAACGTATAATCTAGCCTCTACCTATATTATATTAAAATATTAAATATTCTAGAGTAGAGACGATAAAAAGAGTTAAATTAAAATAAAGTATTTAATATATAAATAATATATAACGATATTAAAAGAAAACGGCGGCTAGATTTATTATTTAATAAAGAATAAATTAAATTTAAAAAGTAAAGAAATAATTAATTAATTAAAATAAAATATAAATTAATAATTAAAAAAACGCGTATTAAAAATAGAATGATAATTAATAGGGTAAAAGTTAAATAATTAAATATACCCGTTACGAAGAGTAAATCTCGTATTAAAATTAACGCGGCGGAGAGTTAATTTAATAAACCTCGGAATATAGAGCCGAACACGACCTAATATAAAAATAATAAATATTATATTATTAAGAAATAATATAATAATAAAAATTATACCTCGTAGTTTAATTTTTATAATAAGGCGAGTAAATTAAAGGAGGAATTAATAATATTATAATAATTATATTAATTATTATAGGAGGTATTAATAAATAAATTAATAAAATTAACCCCCTTTCGATCTCGTTAATATAAATAATACTTTACGCGATTTTAAAACTAGTTAATAAACCCGCGCTACGCGGATTTATTATTAAATTAATTAATAAATATAGTACTCGGAGGCTTTAGGGTAGAAATTAAAATTATAAAATTTCTTAATATAAAGTTAAATTTAATCTTTAATTTAACTACTAGAGTATTTTTATACTCGTTATCCGCTAATAATATATACTCCTAGATATACTATTTATTATATTTTAATATATTCTTATTTAATTATTTAAATCCGGTATCGAAAAAATTAATAATTAAATTTAAAGAGAATTTATTTTACTCGGTATAATAAATAAATAATTTATAAACGAGGTTAAAAATTATACTTTAGATATCCTTAATAGCGCTTTTAATTAAATATATAATTAAAGAGAGTTTTCCGAATATAAACTCTATTATTCTTTTTAATTTTAGAAAATATAAATTATTAAAGACTTAATTCTTAAATAATATATTATTATATTTAAACTAATAAGACCGGTTATATTAGAATATTTTAAAATTATTATTAAATAATTTAAAAAAATAGTCGAGCTCGAAATTTATATCCGTTATTCCTTATAAATTTATAAAATTATTTATTAATATATATTTTTATAATTTTATTATTACTACCGGTAAATTTATTATATAAAATATATAGAGTAGGGTTTATATATATTTTAAAATACTAGTAATATTAGTTTAAAAAAGAATCGTAATATAGTATAAAGTATAACGGAGTAGGTTAATATTAATATATTTAATAATATATCGTAGGGTTAAATAGATTTCGACGTATATATAAAAATTTTAATAATTTTAAAATTATTAATCGCGAGTAGATAGAGGTTAGGTATATATAATTTTAAAAATCTTTTTTAATACGCGAGGCTAGGTATTAATATTTAAAGTATTTTATACCGCGAGTTAGAGTATAATATCCTCTATATATTAAAGATTTATAGATTATTATTTTAGAATTTTAATTTACGTCCCTATTATATATATTTAATAATTATAGATAATTAAGTTTTTTAATATTTAAAAGTTTATTAATTAAATAATTTTAAAGCGATCCTAACGATCGGCCGTATATTATAATATAAATAAATTTATAGAGTTATTAGGGTCTTAATAAATTTTATAAAATAATTATAATATATTAAAACGAAGGTACTAAAGATTTAAATCTAGTAATAATTAATTAAAAATATTAAATAAAAACTCGGAAATATCGTTATATAAAATCTTAATAAATTATATACGTAATTATATCTTAAAGTTATTATATATTAATCGAAAATTAATATTAAAAATAAGGTTTTTATTATTTAATTTAAATTAATATTTAAATATATTCTTTAATATATAAATATTATTAGTCGTCGTACTTTTATCTTTAAATATTAATATTATTAAAAAGTATTTTATTATTATTAAATTCAATTTCTTTAAAACCGGTATTATTTTTATTTATAAAGATTTTATATTATTTAAATAAAGTATATATACCGCCGAGATTATTAATTCGATATAATATAACCGAATTTAGAATTTTAATTCGTTAATATATCTTTATTAATATTAAAATATAAAGAGAAAAGTAATAAAATTAAAAATAAAGAATATACCTTTATATATATATAAAAATAAATATTAACTAACGAGTGATTATCTCGGTTAATAATAATATAATTATTAGGTATTATATATTTTATCGAAGGGCCTCTTTACCGAAGAGACGACTTTCTAAAATTAATATAATAGTAATTAATTAAAATTCTTAATAATTATTTATTCTTTCTCTACGCCTTCTTTTTATATATTTAAAATTATTATAAATTAAAATAATACTCGCGGCCTACCTTATTATTTGAATTTTTACTTCGGCGTTTTTTCTTAAAGTTATTATACGTCGTTATAATATTAAATATAAAATAATTAAATTAAATTAATATAAAGTATCGAGAACTCGTCGTTATATTTTTTTTTAATATAAATAAAACCCTAAAATCGTCTAAAAGTTAATCGATTTATAAAATCGTATTAAATAGTAGAGTATTAATAATATAAAAACGATAGATTATTAAATAGTAAGATTTATTAATAATAATAATAAATTATTTAATTTATTTTTATAATAAACTCGGTAGAAGATATTAAATTATTACGGAGCTAGTCGTAATATAATTGAAATAATATTTTTAAATAGTTATAAAGTATTACTCTTAAACTCTTTTATAAATAAATAAAAAATATTAAATACTTCGTACTCTCTTAAGACCTTAATTTCTTATTAAAATATATTAATAACTAGCTAACTTTATTTCTTAACTAACGAATTATACCGTTTAAATATTAATTATTTTTCGAATCGGGAATTATTAAATAACTCGTTATAAACGAAATTAAAAAATTACTTTTATATTAAACGGAAAGTATAAACTTTATATAATTTATAGAGCGCTCTTAAAAATCTCTTTATATTTTATTATATATCGGTTATTATTATTAATATATTAATAATCTTTTCGCTCTCCGTTTATTATCGACGATATTTTTTATTACCCGCTTCTATCTCTTCCGATAAATTATTACTACCGGTAGAAGTAAAGGTAGAAACGGAGAGAGAATTTAAAAAATAGAAAATAAAAATTAATCTATTTAAAATTATATAAAAGCGGAGGTTTAGAGTAAAAATACGGCGCGTTTATTTAAATAAATAGTTTATAGTCTTTATATATAACGGAGATAAATAGGGAGGCGATATTAAAGAGTTAAATAATAAACTAATAAATAATAATATAATTTCTATATTAATATAATTTATAACGCGAATTATTAATATTAATAATTAATATTAATAGTTAGTATAGGATTATTATAAATAAAATTAAAATAATAAAGTTAAACGAAACCGCGCCGCGCGGTTTTACTCTATAACTAATAATATTCTATACTATCTATATAGTTTAATACTAGCGCCCTTTAATTTTATTATCCGTTTACCGAAAAAAATTACTCTCGTTATAAAACTTTTTCTCCGTTTATTTTACTTTACTTTAAATTATTTTAAATTATTTTAATACCTCTAAATAATATTTTTAAATAATCTTTTATATATGTACTCGGTTAATTTTTAATAGTAAATTAATATACTTTTAAATAATTAGGTCCTCTTAAATTACTTTATATATTAATATTTAATTAACGGGTAATATTAAAACGAGTTAAGTACCGACCGGAAATTAATAAAAAATTAAATTAAATTTATTCGGTAACTTTAGTAATATAAAATTTACGACCGTTTATTTTAAGTAAATAAAGGCGAGGTCCGATTATTTATTAAACTCTTTATTATTTAAAGTCTCGTTATTTTTCTTTACTTTTATAAATTATAAAAGAATAACTCTTTAAAAAGTAATATCTAGGCGGCTTAATATTAAATTATATAATATTTTAGGCCGAGTAATCTTTACGTCTCTATATATATATAATATTAGAATAAATTAATTATAATTAGTTATATTTACTAGCTCCTAAATTTTATTTATTTTATATATATAATTATTTATTACTTTTCTCTACTCTTTTATACTCTTTTATTATTCGGTTATATTTTTATAAAAAGCTAGAATAATTTCTATATAATTATTAATAATCTCGTCGTTAAAAGATATTAATCTTTATATAATATTAATTTTATATTTATAGGCGAGATATTTAGGTATATTTATATTAATATATTAAAAAAAAATCGACTCTCTAGGCCAAGTATATTTAATATAATAAAAATATAAAATTAGTCGGTAATTATAATTAAATCGTAGGTATATATATAGAGCTTAATATATCGGATTTTACTAGATAATTTATTATATTAATAAATAAAATATTATCCGTAGTTACTCTTTATTAAGTTATCCGTTCCGTTTTATTTAATAATAAAAATATATATCGAACTCCTCCGTTATAATATTTTTAATTTTAACCTCGGAGTTACCCTCTAAATTTACCCCCGTTTATAATTAATTAAATATACTTTTAATAATAATATTACCCGTCTCTTTTTAAATATTCTATACTTCTAACCCTCCTATTTTACGAACGATAAACTACGATATTTAATTAATTAAAAATACTCTAATACTCGCTTTAATCGTTCGGTATTTATAAACTCTATATTTATTATCGTCTATTTATAGTCGGGTTATTATTCGTTATTAATTTTTAATAATTATACTAATCTTAAAAGTATTTATATTATTTCGATAATACTAGTATTTAATTAATCGTAAACGGATACTCTCTTCGTTTAATAATTTAATTTATAAACTAAAATATCTAGTTATAGTATATAAATATATATAATAAATATATCGTAAATCGGACCTAGTTTTTATAAATACTCGAAGGGTACCGATTTAACTAACTTTATTATTTATATTAATAATTTTTAAATTTTTCTTTATTGTTTATTTAAGAGAATTAATTAATAGGCCCGTATAATTATAACCGAAATATTTAACCCGATTATTTATTCCTTTATTTTTATTATTTTTATTATTATTATTATTATCGTCTTTATTAAAATTACCGCTCGAAGATATTATATTTTTATTCTCCGAGGTACCGTTTAAATTATTATTATTAATTTTATAATTTACCGACTCGGGTTTAATCTCCTTATTATTAATAATACGACGATTATATCTTTTATATTTTCCTCGTAATAAAAGTCTTTTATTATTATTTATCTTTAATTTTACTAGATATTTTTAATTAATTTTTAATTTTATTAATTACTTATCCGTTAAACCCGATTTAATTAAAAGAGTATAAATATTAGTTTTATTTAAGTTACTTAACGTTTACTAGGTTCTCGGGATATTTTTACGCGTAGATCCTCGTTTATAATCGTTTTATTTTAAATAATTAACCGTTAATTAAGTAATTATAAAATAAATATTATTATAAATAAATTTCTTAGCGATTTAATTTACGTAGCCGAGGTGATTTTCTTTTATAATATCGAATTATTAATTTTATATTATAGTTCTTTATATATTTTATATATTTTTAATATATTTCTTCTTTTATCTACGATTAACTATCGCCCGTTTTCGGATATTTTATAAAATCGTCGAGTCTAGCGCTTTATATACTTTTTATTTATTTACGAATTTTATTATTTAAAATTTATTATTTATTAATATACCTTATACCTCGGTAATAATCTCGTTAATAATCTTCGTATTATTAACGAACTTTTTTACTATATTTTAAATTAGATCGATTTATACTCTTAATTCTCTAGTTTAATATATTATTTCGTTAATCTTCTAGCGTATATCTATTAATAATTTATTCGTCGCTTTAATTATAAACGCGAGGATCGAGGCTTTAACGATCGTTAAAGAAAGAGAATCTTTATAAAATATTAATAAGAATAATATAATAAATAGTTAAATAATAAGTCGATGAAAAATAAAGAGAGGTAAAGAGCTTTAACGAATAAAACTAATAAATATTTAAATAAAACTAATAAATAAAGTAAATTATTATACTACCGACGATAATAATAATAGGGTTAATACGATAAATACTAATAATAATATTAATAATAATAATTATTAATAAATCTTACGCACTAAATCTTAATATATAATATTATTACTTTAGAAGATTATTTTGAATTTTTTAACTATTTTTAGCTAGGAGGTAAAGTTTAAATAAATATTTAATATTAATTAATATACGAAGTTATTTCTTTAGAAGATTATTTTAAAATTTAAATTTTTTAACTAGGAGGTAAAGTTTAAATAAATATTTAATATTAATTAATATACGAAGTTATTTCTTTAGAAGATTATTTTAAAATTTAAATATCTTTAACTAGGAGGTAAAACTCAAATAAATATTTAATACTAGTTAATATACGAAGTTATTACTCTGAAAAATTATTTTAAAATTTAAATATTTTTGGCTAGGAGGTGAAATCTAAATAAGTATTTAATATTAAAAAATAATATTCTAATTTAATCTCTTTATATAATACTAGTAACGACTAAATTTTAAATATTCTTAAATTAAATAAAAATTTAAAATTTATTTTCGAATAATAAAAATTTATTTTTAAATAATATAATTATTAATAATAATATTTAGGCGCCTCTAACCCCGCTTTTAAATTTTTAAACTTTAAATTTATTTCTTAAACTAACTTTTATTTTAATTTTTACTTCTTTTTTCTTTTTTTTAAATTAATTTTCTTGATCTCTTTATTTAATCTTTATACTTTAATATTAATTATAATAAGAGATAATAGTATTTATAATTTAATATTAATCACGGAGACTAACGATCTCTTAAAGGATACAATTTATTTTAATAATAATAATAACGAAGGGGATTTATTAAGAAAATCGTCCTCCGATAATATAAATATAAAGATAACTTTAGGCGAGATACTCGAGGACGGAATTTTAATAAATCCTACTCGTTAACTTTTACCGTTTATTATATTAATATTATAACTAGAATTACTTTACGGAGGATTATAAATTAGTTTTCGAAAATAATAATATTAAATCGAAGTATAAAGAGCCTACCCCGAAGCTAGGTATAAAATATAAATTAAATAAAAATAACGCGTTAGTCCCGAAAATTAAACCGGCGGTATTTAAAATTTAAATAATTAAAAAAGAATAATCGACTCGTAATAAAAAAGAGAAGGAAAAGATAAATAAAAGCGACGACGACGGTATATTAATTAATAACGACGATATATTAATCGATAATAATATTATATTAATCGATAACGACGTTAATTATAATTATAAAAATATAAAGAATTAATTTAATAACGAGGAGATATTTATTAAATATGAATAAAAAATATTTATTAACTTTATAAAGAATAAAGTTATAAGATTTATTAAAGAAATATTTATAAAATAAAAAAAGAAGAGAATAAATTAAAAAATTAAAAAAGACGAGGACTTTAGTAAATTTATAAAAAAGAAATATAATATTAAAACTACTAAATCTTTAATTTAAAAAATAGCGATATATAATATTATTTATTACGATTTTTATAATTTAGTTAAAAAGAATATTAATAAACCCGCCGAATATTAATATATAATTTTTATAACTTATAATTACTTTATTTTATTTATAAACTTAAGAATTTTAAAAATCGATTAAATCCCTAAATCTAGTATTTATTTAAATAATTAAATTATTTTATTTATAATTAACTAGTACTCGGCTAGAATTCTTATAAATTAATTAAACGAATTTAATTTAATTGGAATAATATATAGTTTAAAATACTCTCTCGGTTATACCGCTAAATAATAAAAAGCGGTAGAGGATATAAATATTAATAGGAATATATTAATAACGAGGGAGGAGGGATAATACTATATATAAATAAAAAACCTATATATATTAAATAAATAAAAGATATTTAATATTAATTTATACTTTAAACGTCTAGTTATAGAGAAGATCCGTTATTAAATATTAATATAAAAATAATTTTATAAAATATATATTTAGTTTATACCCGGATACTTTAATAATTTAATTTTCCTAACTTTATTATTATATATTAAATTATTACTATTTATAAAGGGGGCCGCCTAAGAACCCTTTTATTTCTAATCGCGAATAATATTATATAAACCGAAATTAATAAAGTAATAATAATAATTTAATAAAATATTTTTAAATATAATTATAATAATTCTTAATAACGCTTAGAAAGTTAGTAAATCCGCGCGGTATAGTTTTACCGCGTCGTTTATAATAGTCCTTTAAATAATAATATTAAATTTACGAATAATTATAATAAAACTGAAATTTCGAATTTACTACTAGAGTTTAAAACCGTAAATATATTAACTTTATTTTCTATAATTATAAATATATTAATATTAATATCCTAGATTTCTAAATAATAATAATAATAAAAGTTTATATATAGTAACGATAAAATTATAATTATAATAATAATAAATCTAAAATCTTAATATTAAATAACTAAAGTTTTAATTTTAGATAATTAAATTTTTAAATTTAAATAATCTTAAACTCGACCCTAAAATATATTTATTATTAATTATTTTTAAAAGTTTAATATTAAAAAGTTAACCCCCCGTCTAAAATTTTTAAATTTTCAAAATTATTTCCTAGACTAGAGTTCAGTTTTAATAAAATTTTAGATAATCTCTTTTAATTATTAACCCCCTTTCGATTATTAATCCCCTTTCGATTATTAATTTATAATATTAGAATTATTATTTAAATTATTAATACCCTCTCCTCTTAATATCTACTATAATATAATATATATTTAAATTATTTAAATTATTAATACCCTCTCTTCTTAATACCTACTATAATATAATATATATATTAATTAATTTATCTTATATTTGAAATTTATCGGACTATTATTATATTATAATAATATTCGAAATATTTCTAAAAGAGACCTATAATTAGATCTACGGGTATTATTTTATTTATACCGAAGAAATTATTTCTTATTTAATAAAGAACGAGAGGTTAATATTTAAAAAAGATTTTCGTAAATTAATAAAGTATAATATAGGTAAAGATTATAAAATCTCGATCGAAGACCCCGAAATACTCGGGGGGGTTATTTATATAATAAATTAACTTTATATTACCTTACTCGGCGTTAATAAAATTATTCGTAAAAATATAACGAGTATTCTTTTTAGATATAATATCTAGCGCTTAAATTATCTTAATTATTCGATTAATAATAAATATAATAAAGATCCTGGATTTATAAATATATAATTTTACTTTAATTATTATTTCCGTTATATTAAAATTTATTTATCGATAAATAATAATCTTAATTATCTTTTTATTATTATAGATACTTAAGCGGAGTAACGAAATATAGAATTTAATATAAAAGATAGAGTTTACGAAGTTTTAATAACGAATTTAATAGACTCTTTTAAATAAAAAAATAAATATTTAATATAAATAATTTAACTACGATCTTTAATTTTTAATATAAAGAATTTATTCTATTTAAATAATTACTATCGTAAAGAGGTTTTATATAATTTATATTATTATATAATTTAAAAGGGCTTTTAATATAAAAAGGAGCTCGATTTAATAAAACTTTATAATTATATTAAAATTAATAATATAATCCTTAATAATAAAAATATATTAGATATTAAAATAAAATCTAAAACGGACGTAAAAATAATCGGCCTCGATATAAACTAGAATAAATTAACGGAAAGAGAAAAAAAAAAAGATAAAATAATAAATAATAACGGGGATAATAAAAATACGATCTTTATAAAACTTTAAAGTTTAGACGCGTTATACTTTATCGGGGGGGCTAAATAAAGAATAATTTTTAATTTCTAATAATAAATATATACTCTTTAATATGTAATAAATAACGATAATTAATTAATTAATAAATACTTTTAATAGGATTTTTATTACGCCGGTATTATAATTTTATAAATAATAATAAGAAAGTCTATAAATAATTGTTTATAACTTAAATTCTATTAATATTAAAATAATTATTAACTATAATATTTCTATATATAGTTATATTAATACGTAATAAATTTAGATTTTATCGCTAAAATTACGGTATTAATTTAAAAGTAGAATAATACGGGTATTTTAATAATCGATAATTAAAATAAAACGAATTAGATATAATATTCGGATTTTACGTTTAGACGTGCTACCTAAAGATTCCGTAGTAAGTAGAAGGCGCCAACCCGAAGGGGCTTAACGAGCGGAAGCTAACCCGAAGGGGCTTAGCGGAGCTTAGTATATCTGAGGGACTGAGGCAAGGTGACTAAAATACTTCGATAACTTCTTAGATATTGATCTTGACACAAATATTTGACTATGACGTTGGAGAATAGAATATTTGCAAAGACTCTTCTTGCTTTAGAGCTTAGGTCCATCATCTTTGGTTAACAGAAGATTGTCGTTTCGGAAGGAAGAGGGTCTTTCCTCACGATCTTGTACAAGTTGCCGATTCTTATACGTCAATATATTACCCAATGTGATCGAGATTACTCCAAGACTCGACTCGATGTTCTTATTTGAATATCATTGTGTATTGCGTTCATTGGGAGAGGAAAATGTGGGCCATCGTAGTCGAGCGAGGTGCGAAGCCGGGTGGATCGTTGGGGGCTCGCAATTGCTGCACAATCGCTGCGCCGCTCACGATAGTTCTAGTAATACTCAGCAATTTCTTCCAAGTCAAGTCGGGATGTTCCCTCTTTGACCGTTTCACTCCTACAACATAAGTCTCAAGACAATTGCCTACTCGTATCGTGGACCTACGAAGTGACGAATGCAACTGCTCATCTTTTTTCAGTAGCGCACATCCAAAATGCAGGAACTACAATATGCAATGCAAGATAATCCCGGAACCTCTACAACAGACCAATCGCGAGAGCAAGGCAGATGAAACAGGTGAGATAGGTAAACTAATGCCAGGTCGTGTTCTTTCGACGAGGAACGGCACGCTGCAGCGATCTGCAATCGGTGGGTGGGTTCCGTGTTGGGGACAAGAAAAAAGAAAAAGTCGTCTTGTCATGCTGTGATTGCATCGACCACACCCTTTCACCACCATGATCCTCAGCATGGCGCTCTCTGTCCCATGGCCTGGACAGGAGGCCTGTTCTGCTGTCCATGCACATTAGCCCCAGCTACTGGAGGTTCTGGCATTGTCTGTGCAGGTATTATGTTTGAATTTTGCTGGATACTAGGCGCAGGTTAATGAAATATATATATATATTCTCGAGGGTTTGGCATTTGCTTACGATTGTGTGACTCTCGTATGAAAATCAAGTGGGGCAGGAAGCGGGCTCAAGATGGCCCGTGCGCTCAACTCCAATGTGCACAACTAAGGTAGTGTGCAACGCTTCATTCATTTAGTCTCCGAATTTTCTAATGTTACTAATCCAATATTCTGTTTCCAAGAAATCTATTACTTTATTCTCACCTCCTCTGAAAAGCAACATATATAGAAACAGCGATGGCTTCCGACACAGGTCCACCAAAGGGCGAGATCAAACTCATGACACCATTCCCAATCGCCGAAGACCCTCCACCATCTAAGCCAATTCCCGATGTTCAGTACCCAGAAAAGTCTCCAGCGGAGCGAGCGGCAGTACGATTTTCACTTGCTGGGAAGAAAGCCATTGGTTAGAGTCCGCAGCACCATCCCAATTGGTCTTTCAGCTGAAGTCTCTGGAGTGACTGGCGGTGCCCAAGGACTAGGATTCGTCTGCGCTCGAGCACTACTCGAGCACGGGGTAGCGTATTTGGCAATCTTCGACGTCAACCCCGAATGTGGAGAGAAAGCCCTAGCACATCTCCAAGGTTTGTATCAGAACAACGAACCGCCAGAGACTGTTTTCAAGCTAGTAGATGTGACGGACGAGGGTTCCGTTGATGAGGCTGTCAACGGTGTTGCCCAGCATTTTGAAGGTGTCGATATACTTCTCTGCTTTGCAGGTATCACTGAATCAAGACTTGCGGTAGAGTATCCCATCGACTCCTGGAGGAGGATCTTCGATGTCAATGTTCACGGCTCGTTCCTTGTTGCTCGGGCTGTCGCGAGGTAGTCGCCTCTGCAGTTCATCATCGACTCTACTTGCTAAGGTTGATACAGGGACATCATCGCTCGCTCCGGGTCCGGCACCATAGTCTTTACCGCTTCGATGTCGGGCTACATAGTCAACCAACCGCAGCCACACTCCGCCTATGCAATTTCTAAGGCCAGCGTGCATCATCTCGCACGCTCCATGGCAGGCGAATGGGTGGGGCATAACATCCGCGTCAATAGCATCTCTCCTGGGATTATGAACACGAGGCTTTCTAGTGGGCCAAGCCAGGCTGGCCTGAGAAAATCGTGGCTGGAGAGAAGCCCCATGGGGCTTGGAGATCCAGAGGACTTGACAGGGGCAGTGATCTTACTTTGCAGTGACGCGGGAAAGTTTATTACCGGGAGTGATATCAAGATTGACGGTAAGTATCCTAGATGGAATGATAGGCTAAGGCTAACATTCATTCAGGCGGATACACGATGTTCTAGGCATGGAGCGGTGACTCGGATGCGAGGAGCTTGGATAGGGCCAGCAGCTATCCCTCGAAGTAGAAAGCATGGAACAATGACGTTACATAGAGATCACTTCGTTGAATCGGATTACTGTGCCAAATCTCGAAAACTCCACTGACTATATCTTAATGTTGGATGAAGGTGTGTCGTCTAACGATATCAGAGGGAGCTTATCGGAAAATTTGCTCGACTTAAAGGCAGCAGAACTCGTCACGGGAGGGGTTGTCACTTACTCTACGCAAGAATCACGCTTCATTCTGTTACGAGCAGACTATGAGAAGTGCCACATTTGAGATAAAACAAAGAAAGCGTGATACATGTCTGCTATTTAATCAACACTCCAATCTGAAGCCACGCTGATACTCGACCCGACTCGTTGAACATCACAGCCCGCTGCCAGCTCCGCCTCTCTTATATTGCGAAATGCACTTCTAGGGCTTTGTCTTATGATATCCCGAACTCGCTGTTGCTCCGCGGTCAACGGTGGACTTGGCACAGCCTGGCAATCCTGTTCTCCATGAGGCAGTTCGTCTGATGACTCGACTTTCTTAAAAATTTCATCAGACATCGGAGATGACGTGTATGACCTTCGGGAGGTTCTAATGTCTACCAATCCCATGGAAAGTGCAACGCGTCGCGAGAGCGTCTTGACAATTTTCTTCCCACCAATGGAGCTCACGTCGAGTTTGTTGGTGGGGAGGTCAATGCCATCTTCTAACGTACTATCAACCCAAGCGTGCCCCGGCCTCGGATGCACGTAGCGTTCGCGGTGGCTGTAGTAATCGGCCGCTCCGTGCAGCTGCAAGCTGTGAAGCAGGTCGATGATAGAGACGCCGGGTGGCCTTGGGTCGAAGGCAAAATCAAGAATGAGCTGTGTGAGATGGTCTAATGGAATGCTGTGTGCTTTTGTGACCAAGCCGCAGGTAAGTTCAATCCATTTGCGGATTGCTGATGGTTCAGTTGTGGCTTCATGCTGTCGAAACTCAATGGTGTTATACAACGGCTCGTCGACGAGTGGCATCAAGTTATATGCTTGATTTCGATCTCGGTCCTTGCCCTTTGTCGCATATCTCTGAATAAGCTTTCTGTGATTTGGGGCGGACTGAAGTAGCAGGGCGGTGTCCCAAAGGTTTATACCTTTGAAGGCTTGTGTTGGTCCTTTTGCGAAGCTCATGCCGAGGCCGGAAACGCGATCTGGAGGATGTAGGCTGTTGAGCTGCCGCTCGAATATCGTAGTTAGCATGCAAAAGTTCTTGAGCGTCTGAAGTTGAAACCCTTTTCGCTGATTGCCAACATGGACATGCAGTCCGCATGATTCATTCACAAAAATATCGAATTTGTCGTTGAGTGACTTGATAGCTGCTTCGACTTGCGTCAACGCAGCCTCGGAAAGATTGTAGGCAGAAGATTTGATCTCAATACCTACACAATTAGGTTCATCGTCGCAATCGATCGATTCGTCCGATGTGATTACCCACTTCTGTATAGTGGGCTTTTCACGTCGTTCACATATCGGAATTCCAATGCCTTTCAGCTCCTTGATAATGTGGTCTCGCAGGATAATCTCAAATTTAGTCTCTCTCCTGGTTCGTGGATCCCATTTCCGGAAACCTAGCGCGGCCTCGTATTTGCTGGGGTCATAACGGACAATGAATTCTAGCTCCAGGCCAAAGGTGAGTTCGAGTGATTGATACATTGTCGTCTCTGAGTATTTGGGATGTAGGTAAAGATCGTACAATAAGGAGGAAAGTATGCATTGCAGGTTGTAGATATACCATTTCGGACAAAGACATTGTCCAATCCATGACGATGAATGGCAATACAAAGGTCATTGCCGTGGATAAAGAGGTAGTACAAGGGTATGGTTTCTCGCTCTCCTTTGTATTGCAGCAGAGTCAAAGTTCGAGAGACCGAAGCATTTTGCGGAAGAAATTCAACAAAGGTAGAGAATACTTGTTTTCGAATGGGGTTTGAGTACTGTTAGTGACCACTTTCAAAGTAGTTGAGTAACATCTTTGCCAAACTCACTTTGTTGATTTATGGTCTTCTTGGGTAGGCCAACAAACTCTGACCAACGGCCTGCCCCTCTTTTGCACACTTCGTTGCTATTCGACCCAGACGTAAGAACCAATAGAAGGAACCCCGATGGCATTCACTTCAAATGCATCACGCGTCCTTGACTCGTGCACCCATTGAGCAGCGTGAATTTGCAAAATGTCATCGTCAGTAATTAATTCAATCAAGAATCTGACCTTTCATAACGACTATCCCTCTCTTCTACTCATACACAACCATTCCGCACATCCCTCCTGGCTATCACCACAAGAATTGAGCGAATTACGCTAAATTACCACACTATACATCTCTGTCGACCTATCCAAAGACGGCTTTGACTTCCTAAAAACCAATCCCGAAGTTGGCTACCCAATCTCGGATATCTCTCAGCTCATCGGCATGCCAGTCTCGTTGGCCGCTATGAATCGGTTGCAGCCTATTCGAGCAGCAACGCTTGCGGTATCCACCTCAATCCAGAGGCCCATTTCCTCATGCGAGGAATGAATCCAGCAGAAGAAGGCTTTGGTTACGCACCATATGAGTGGCAGTTGTCAGTCCACAACTGCCTTGTAGTCCGTGTTGATGGCGAAGACATCACCCCATACCAAGTGGAAGCTTTGTCTCATTTTACACAACATCATTTGGCCGAAGCATTCGAGGACGTGATGGGAGAGCGAATGGAACAATTCAATAACGAAGGCCAGAAGAAAGAGAAAGAGATGGTACTTGACCTCATCAACCCCAAAAATTTCGCGAGTTCTTCCTGGAGTTCAGGGTCGAGAATATGGAGGAGGACGAGGACATGGCCTGGTTTAGCTATCAGATACACTTTTCCACGAGGCACACTACAATTCCATGTGTCTGCGCCGTGAGGAGTGATTAGGCAGTCATTTCGAGTGATGCTGACGTTTGAGAATAAGCGTCAAGCAGAAACAGTGGCTCTGTGATGAGCACGTTTCTGACTTTCAAACATGCATGTAGAGTACAACTGACGAATGGAAGCACAGGCTGGCGACACAAAACAAAGACATTGAAGGTAGTCAATCGAATCAGTCATTATTAATCAATCTTGTTCTTGTTTAGAAGGGGTCACCCCTGGACCGTCCAAACTGCTCGACCGTCCACTCGGGGGACGGATAGGGATAGACCCCATTTTACTAACGATAGACTGTCAAGAGGGGAAATATCCCATTGGTGGAGAATCCTTATGTAATTAGTGCCTGGGGGGCATGCTTTTCTCCGCCATTTGTTTGTTATTATTCTAGTATCCTGGATATCATGTATAGCTGGCCCATAGATAGCTACCAGTGATCAACTAACTTGTTCTATGTGTATTGAATAGTGCTACAGTGCCATATTAACGAGATCCTTCCTTTTCTTAGACCCCCTTATCCATAGACCCTTCCCTATATAGGTTTAGTCTTGCCCTAGCCCTATAATTAATATTTAGCGAGCTGAAGTCTTTTTGATATTTAGTCTCTAACTTCTCGACCTTAAATTAACCGACGTCGCACCCCTAGTATACTCTCATAGTATATAATCAACCTATAAGACGTATATATAGTAACTTTATTAATATTCGAGTACTACCTCGCCGCCGCCAAGTAGTTACTCTCGGCTTAATAGGAGGATTTTTCTAAAATATTAATACTTTATTTTACTTTATTCTACTTTACCCGAACTTATAGGTTAAATTCAGGCCTAATATATATTAAATAAATAATAATATAAATATCTACTTTATAACTATATTCTTTACTCTTTCTAGACTTTAGTTTCTATAATTAATAATATAAATATTATTTATTCGGGGTACGGAGAAGACTTTAAGAAATTAAACTAGTAATAATAAATAAAATAATAATAAAAATACTTAATATAATAAATATATTACCGATAACGACGATAACGATAATATTAAATATTAACGACGACGAGGTATTTATTATTAATATTTATAAAGTCTATAGAATAGATTTATTATTAATAAAATAGGGTTTATCTTTATCCGTCCCCGTCTATTTATAGAGTTAAGGCCTAGAGTTTTTTAAAAAGTACTTTAGAACCCGCCTTCTAGATATTAAACTAGAATTTTCTAAATTAACTCTTATTACGTAAATAATAAACTCTAAAGAATATTTCTTATTTTCTTTTACTAGTATAAAATTAAATTTTAATTCTAGTAATTAATATTACTAATTAATTAATAACTATCCTCTAACTTTTTAAAACCGGATTTTTTTTATTTTATATTTACTCTAGAAATTTTATAATTTAAAATAATAATCTTTATATCCTCTATAAAAATTATAAATCGTCTTTAAATTTCGTCCTCTATTAGAATTTTTAATAGTATAAAAACTGAATTTATATATAAAAATTAAATATTTTATATCGATATATTATATATATAACTCTTAACGTAGATTTATTCTTAATTATATATTTTAAATTAGTCGCTTTTTAATAGAATTTCCCCGAAAACGAACTAGAAACCCCTTTACTACTTCGATTATTAATAAAGAAATCTAGATTTTAATTTTTATCGGCGCTAAAATACGTCGGTATTTTATACCGAATATAAAAATATTTTAAATTTTAAAACTCTATTATAAATAGGTAGTTATCGGTATTTAATTATAATTTATATAAATTATCGCTTTTTAGTTTATAATATTCTACTATGTTTTTAAATTAAGAAATATTAATAATTATTAATAGTTATAATTTACACTATAGAAGTTTTATTTTTAAGATTTACCCGGTTTTAAATATAGACTCTTTATAGAGGAATACCCTTAGGCGCTAAGATTCCGACTAAGTAGGGGGGCTACACCGGAGACAAGATATTTCCGGGCACTACGGGTTTCAGCCCTACGAGTGGACGGTCGAGTACCTTAGTTTGGACGGTTCAGGGGTGACCCCTTCTAGCTCCTTTAGTGCAAGTCTCGTGGTCATCTCGTGTAGATGGATACTCATAAAGCCGGAGTGCGAGGATGCCGATGGAGATGGAGATGAGATGACGTTAGAAGGGTTCACCTACGATAGAACTGGTTGCCTACGTGAAAAGAGTCATCCCCGGAAGTTGCCGGCTTAGGGCTTGGAGAATGAGCTCTAGGGTGCACCCTCGGGGTCGCTGGGCTTCAGAGTGGCTATTTGGAGATTCAATTACTAGATTTCCATATTTCTTTCAATTGCATATGTCTTGTTCCATCGTATCTCGCTTGAATCTGTCTTCCTTGTTCTGCGAGAGAAATCTCGCGATGTCGCACTCGACCAGACTAGCAACGAAACCGTCCAAAGCAATGAGAAGGACTTAGAAAAAGGCGAACCAGGTTCAAAAGAGAATAATGAAGTGGACCAAGGCAATGAGGACAAGCGGCAGATCGAGCTCGACACGGATCTTGTTGGCTGGGATGGACCTGATGATCTAGGGGATCCCTAGAACTGGTCGAAGAGGAATAAACATACCACTACAGTCTTCTACGCCACGCTAACCTTCTGTCTTACCTTCTCCAGCAGCATATTCAGCACCGCGACCATGGTCACAGCGCAACTGTATGGCATATCGAACCAGATCTGATGCTAGGGACCAGTCTGTTCGTCTTAATACGTCGTTCTCTTACCAGCGGAGACCTGAAAGTCGTACTGACAACATCCAAAGGGTTCTGCTGTAGGGCCCATCGTCTGGGGCCCTCTCTTCGAGCTCTATAGTACGCGCCCATATCACATGCTCTCAACATGCGCTAATCCTGACTCTAAGCCGGAAAACCCCCCTCTTCTTCGGATCTGCCATCTTCGCCATCTTCCAAATACCCCGTCGCTTTTGCTCAGCATGTTGAGACTACAATCACGTGCCGATTCCTCGGAGGAATGTTCGGATCCGCACCATTAGCCATCATCGGCGGAGCTCTGGCGGATTTCTGGGGTCCAGTCGAGCGAGGATTCGCCCTAGGTCTCTTCTCCGGTGCTATCTTCATTGGACCAATAGCGAGACCAATTGTCGGAGGTTCCATTTCCAAAACTTACCTTGGATGGAGGCCGTCAGCATAGACTACATTAATAATGGCCGCTTTCTTCGGTACACTTGCAAGCTTCATCTGGGCCGAATCCTACACGCCTGTACTAATGCAGCGAAAGGCAGCCAGAATAAGCTTCGAGACACGCAATTGGGTGATCACGCGCCAGAAGACGAAGTTCAACTTGACATGCACGAGATTGTTCACAACTAGCTATACCGGCCTTTCATAATGATGGCTCTTGAGCCTATAGTAATACTCGTCACATTCTACATGGCTTTGATCTACGGGACCATCCATATCTTCTTCGAATCTTATCCTATCGCTTTCCAGGAAGGTCGCAGATGGAATACAAGCGCTGGTGCGTTACCCTTTCTTGTTATAACATTAGGCGTCATCGTGGGAGTGGCTATCGTAATATACGCGTCTCATACACACTTCAAGCGTAAGATGAGGAAACTGGTGGGAAGCCAATACTAGAAGAGAAACTGGTACCTATGATCATCGGAGCTTTCTTGCTGCCAATTGGCCTGTTCTGGTTCCCTTGAACCTCGAAGCCCTGTATAACGTGGGTGCCACAATTCTTGCTGGTGTCCCGAGAGGAGCTGGAATCCACATGATTTTCTTGACCGGGCTTAGCTACATCATCGATGTGTATCTTATACACGCCAACAGCGCTATAGCTGGAAATACCCTGGTGTGGTGGTTGGTGGGAGGAGGATTTCTACTATTTGCGACTGCTATGTACCACACTTTGGGTGTGCCATGGACGACGAGTTTGCTCGGGTTCTCATTTCTTCCATGTCCCGTACTGTTCTTTTTGTACGGCGCGAGAATACGAAAGTTGAGCAGATATACCCCGACTGCATGACCTAGGTACAGGTACAGGCCGGCATGCAGCGCAGATGATTTCCCTATGTAGAGCTAACGTGATAAATTTCTAATAACAATGCTACTCGACTGTGACGTGCTGCGGGGGAAGCCTCCAAAATTGAGCGACTACTTGGGCTCTGAGTCGTATAGAACTTTCATCAAGAGCGTGCCCTTCTTATTCTCAGTATATTTACAGATTGACACTCACACCGTAGCAGTCCAAGTTAGCTATATTGTGTCCCATTCCTATCTAGATTCGGCCACGACGAGTCTCGGTGCGCCGCTTCTCAACGCTCTTGCCACGATTTCAGCCTACACCTCCCCACGCTCTTTCTTTATGAATGTTCTCTTTCATTCTCTTTAAATTCCACTCCTTCCGCTCCGAGACTTACCCAGCACTTTCAAAGTAGAATGAACTTCCATTGGGCTGAAGAGGCTTGATCTGTGAGTCACGAAACCTTACTCGTATCAACGTAGAATAACTGTGTTGCTCCTCATTCATCTCATAAATATCCATGTCTTACCCTCAAGTCGAGGGAATTCCTATTAACAACACATGAAACTGACAATGTGCAAATCACTAGAACAGAACGGAAAGTTGAGAAAGTTTACCTTCCTGCAGCTCCCTGCAGAGCTTCGTCTTCTGATATATCCCCTTGTTCTCTGCCCGTGCCGGCGCATCAAACACCCAGGTGGAGAGGTGCTGATTGAAGGATCTACTCGAATAACAACTACGACAGTCTATGGTGGCGGGCACGGAAAGCATGTCGATCCCTGGGCGCTCAAGACCGACAGGACGCCTTCCAAAAACAGGTACGACTGTGACTTGTGGCCAGAGGTCCTTGCCACATGTAGGACCATTTACCGCGAAGCAAGGTCATTTCTCTCCCCAGCTCGCGAAACTTGGTTCGAATTCTTTCTTTGGCCAGCGAGCGATCACATACCACATGGCTTAGACGTACAAAGACACTGTCCGGATCTTTTCAAGTACGAAAGACATGATTGGCAAGCGGAAAGAGTGCCTCTTCTGCTCATGGAGAGTGTCTTCGCTGCCTTCCTCAGAAAGATTGGCCAAAGCAACGCCGCAAATATTACAAATCTCAAGTTCGACTACGAGGATGCAGATGCAGTAGGGGAGCGAATGCCACTCATTACGGAACTCGTCCGCTTACATATGCCAGGGTTGCATAAGGTAGAAATACATGTGGAGGAAAAGAAGGTCTGCTGGGAAGAATCACCGGACTACTGGCACAGGGATCGTTCCTCTCCGTTCTGGATGAATGGAGAGTTTGGACCAATGTATCGAGCATTGAAGGACTTTGTTACCAAGATTACGTGGGTCAGGCGGTTCGATTATGACGGGCAGTGTCATTTTGGGGAGTATGATGATGGGCCTGTTCGGGGATGGGATATGTTGAAGAATTTGGGAAAGACGGTCAAGAGCGGAAGTGATGGATTTGGTACCGAGTCATTGGGCAATTCTATCAGGTATGTTACCCTTCGCGCAGCCATATTCGCCGTCATTCTTTAGATTGGAAAGGGAAAGCTAAACAGGTTACAGGAACACCGCGCCGCTCTCCTCCAACCCAGATCCCCAATCCTTGATTCCTTGACACGAACAGAGCTCGGGACTTGTCGTAAAGAGGTTGGAGGAATGTCGATCTCGACCAGGATAGAAAAGGGTTGAGCTCGCCACCTGGATAAGGCTTTCACTATCTCATTAACCAATACGCCATGCCTGAAAGACCTATAATCAAGACGCCGAAGGAAGAAGGGTGCGCAGGGAGGGAATTCGCAGTAGTAGTTGGACTGATCATGCTGGACAGAAATAAATGACCGCAATGTTAAATTTTCTTCTGGATCGCTTCTCCAACATAGTGACCACGATCCGTGATAAATGTTTAGCTGCTGGCCTCATCCAACGGCCCATTGACAAGGCTTTGCAATGCAGGCTTTGGAAATACTGGTTGAATGGCCGGAAGTAAAGTTCTTTTCGCATGGGTTGTTTATGTGAATTCCATCCAACATGCTCGATCATTGGGAACTCGCATCACATGACTTGTTAGCGCGAGGAAGGCTTGGCAGGGCTTGCATCGATCGGGCATACGGAAAGAACCTAAGAGAACTTCTGCTTCAACAATAGTGGGTAGAGAACGTCGACACGCCTGATATATCTGTCGGACAGAGGACGTTGACACATCTGACACATCTGTCAATCAAATTACATGGAGAAATCTGAAGCTTCGGAGACCTACGTACTCCGGCAGACTGCCCCAAACACACAGGAGCTGACCTCTATTTCGAACACCACAAGAACCTACGATGTAGTATCAAGAGAGACTGGAGGTTTTATGAATAAGAAGCCGCACATGGTCATTACAAGGCAGCAGAATGGCATGAAGTATGACTGTGCAGAGGTCAGGTTCGACAACTACAGCTCTGGCACTACCATCGTCTACAAAGGCAACGGCGTCAGTCAGAGTCTTGCGCTTGAGAGCTCCTTGGATCAAAGATATGAATGTCGGATACAGGATGCACTACATTGGTGGCAGCCCACAGGACCTAGCAGGCGTGAATTGGAACTGACGAACACTGCCGGAGAATCAGTCGCACTTTTCACGTATGCGAATGAAGTAGCTTTGACAACAGGCGCCAGGACTGGGAGCAAGAAGCAAGTCAAGAGTGAGGATGTAGGCAAGCTACAAATACTGCAACGTCCTGAAGGTGGGATGTCCGCGGCGGAGCAGATACTGTGCACTGCGCTTGCGGTGATTGAAAGGGGGAAGAGGAGGGCTGCGAATGTGGGTAGGCAGGGGAGTGCTTATAAGCAGGGGGCTTGTTGTGGAATCACCAATACCGCTCATGGAGGTGGTCTTTGAGCTTGCATTCCTGTATTAAACATAGCGGGGAAAAGACGTGGCCAAGGTGAACTGGTGTAATCCTGCAGGGCTTGCTTGGATGAATTGCCTTTCAGATTTTCTCAATCTCCAGTAAGATCTTAGTCCAGATTCATGCAGTCAGAAGATACTGACTGCGCGTATCGTTATCACGGAACAATGGAAAGGCTGGAGATTTTGACTCTCGCTTCGGCTGCTCGAATATTCAATGTTCTCGTTACAGCTTGACTCAACTCCAAAGAAGGAGAGATATGGTGCTAAGATGAAGATGGATCTTGTGCGTGAAAAGCTACTCTTGTGATTCAGTCGCGCTGCCAGAAGGCATGATATATGCACAGGGATTCGGATATAAAAAGTTACGACCGCAAGCACGGTAATAGTCAAGTGTCATGTTTACCGGATTGATCTCTTGCAACGGATGGAACCAGTCTGGTCAGCCGTGATTGGTGAATATTATGACGAGCGTAAAGAATGAACTATGCTTTCGATCTTGGGACTTCATCCGTGATGGTAGTGGCAATACGAGTACGATGGAGGTAGGCTCTGGTGAGGTGAGAGCTATTAGCAATGAAGAGAATGGAATCAGATCGGTAAGGAAGGATGTTACCAAGGTTGAGTACGATAATTCGAAATAGGCTGGCGATAAGGTAGACACCAACAAACTCGCATGTCTTCAGCCCTGCAATGTAAGCACAGTCTTCGATTCGGTCCGTCTAGATTACACTTATGTACCTGTATTATAGCTAAGGTAGCCATGAACGCCAAGCTTTTCCGTAGGCTTAAAACAAATTCCGACTTTTTCCCACAATATGCCTCAAGTCCAACCCTCTCTACAAATACGCTGGCGAGTGTTTGTATAGCCCTAATCTGCACCAATACTGGTCCAAGCATCGCGCTTAACCTCCCCTCCTCACTCCATTGGGTTGAAGCATTGCGCTCACCCTTCCTCACACCTACTGGGTTGAAGCATAGCGCTCGCCCTTCCATCCTGATCAACATGTCCCCTCCTCGGCAGCCACAAAATCAGCATCATGGCGGCAGAAAGGCGCAAAAACAAAACGTGACAGCCTCTCCTCACAAGTAAGTGACTATCAACCATATTTACATTTTACTGTGCTAAATGTAATCACAGCCCCCAAGGTCAACGGCCCGATCCACATCCTAGAAGGTCATCAAGAGACCTTTCTGCCCACACCGAGGATAGTGCCCCTACGCCATCCGCCAAAGAATTCATCAGGGTGACAAACAAGTACGCCCTAAGTAAAGATCTCAAGGACGTCGACCCTCAGTCTCTCATGCAGTCGCTGGCCAATTTCGACGAGGACAAACAAATGAACGATCTGCGTGAGCTGGTGATATACAATGGAACGGAAAGAAGGGAACTTTCAAAAGAATGGGATGCATGGCGAGAGGTTAGTCTTGTGACTCGTCTGCGCAAAGCTGGCACAGTTTAGGCTGCCAGGTACACGCTTACCAACATGCATTCGGATATGCTAATACTGGGCTTCTAGCACCGTGGCATGACACTCGAGCGTATGCGCGATGTCATTGACTTTCAGGTCTACCAAACCCGTCCCCGGTACATATGCTCAAACCCCAGTGAGATCCGAAGAGCTTTGGCAACATATATGGATGTCCGCGAACAAGCTCTTGAGGCAGGTTTGAACCTTTTGGCGGTAGAGGCATCAAAGAAGGTGCTAGACTACTTTCTGCTCTGCCACGTCGGAAGTAGGTTCCGGTTCTAAGGACCATCGTTGATAAGATACTGATGGTGGGCAGGGGATAGGATAAAGCTCCTGGACGTCCTGGACATTGTGAAGGAGTCTAATATCTGGACTGCTGCAATGAAGACCATCACAGACAGTCGGCCCTCGCGCAGCACCCTTCCACCCCCGCTCCCCCGCCCACCCCCACCTATGGATACAAGTCTACGTCCGCCTCAAACTCCAACTCGAACTCATCTATCAAGCCCGGCGACGGGAAATCTTTCAAAACATACACCATCGAGTACGACGTCACTTACACGCCCGGATACTACTAGGAGAGTCACGGCACCTGTGCAGGCAGATGGAGAGGAGGCATCCGACTTAGCTGAACAGATCAAGCTCATCAGCAGTATTGAGAGTTTGCTCCTACAGCCAGATGAACGAGTTCCCTCATGGGACGACATCATACTTCCTCCGCGTCTTAAGCTAAGGATAAAAGACGCTGTTGATGGTTACCGGCTAGTACCTAGAAAACCGAGGTTCATCCATGGCATGCTGCTGCATGGTGTCTGGGGAACTGGAAAGACAAGCACCATCAAGTCTGTGTCCAGAGCAGCCAAGTTGCCTCTCTACATGGTCGATACGGCCTCTCTACTGTCCAAGTTTCAAGGTGAAAGTCAGAAGTAGGTGTTCCACTCTGATGGTGTGATTCAAGCTGACCTCTCCACAGATTCATGAAGGCTGTATTTAGTCATGCGGTGGAACAGCAGCCAAGCATAATCTACATCGATGAAGTAGATGGAGTGTGCACGAAGCAAGGCGAATCCGAAACCTCGTCGAACACGATGCAGCAGGTGCGGGATTTGATGCAGTCACTTTGGTCAAGACTGAAAGCGAATGGGGACAAAGTTACGGTGATCGGATCCACAAACCACCCTGAGAAGATCGACAGCGCTTTCCTCCGTCGCTTTGAAAGAAGGTTTCATGTTCCACTGCCAGATACTCATCTAAGACTACGATTCCTGAAGGCGGCCTTGTTCGATGTGCCGCATACACTAAACGAAGAGCAAGTGGGGGAGCTAGCTAAGATGATACCTTCCTTCTCCGATGACGACATTCTCAACTGTGTTGGGGAAGCGGATCAGGATACGAGGCTGGAGGTGTACGATTCGGAGTATTGGGTCGAGGTGAGTTCTTCGCGCGCGACATAAGACTCTGCATGCGCTGACTAAGTTCTTACCTTCGTTAGAGTGAGGATGGCATTCGTGTCGCTAGTGCTGATGAAGCAAGTGCATTCCGAGTCGACTCCTACTACGACTTCACTGAAGAGCAGCGGGGGAGAATCAACGTGAGTCCTTTGAGCTATATGGGCGTTAAGAAGGCTCTCGAGAGTCACAGGGCGGTTCATACGGATGATGACGTTCACCTCCATGAAAGCTGGAGTGAAAAATTTGGGAGCTGATCATGGGAGGAAGATTGGAGTTCGGATAATCACGTCCATAGCTTTGATTCATTGCCTACTTGAGATGATAAAAGAGTATCCTAATCTCATACTCTAGCTACCTGCGGGGATGCTACATGGCGTAGTAAGACTTATCAGAAAGAAGTCTGCCACTTTGATCAGAGCGTAAAGAAACTTTTCAAGCAGCTGTCAAGATGGCGTTGCGAATGGCATGAGCACGCTAACAATAATTAGCGCTTCCCGAAAGAAAACTTTGTATGACGGCCTCTTCTCTACAACTTTGATCAGACAGTTCCGCAGGCGCGTACAGACCATTGGTGATAGAATTACTGGTTTCATGCATTGCGCTGTACCTCCCAACTCCCATACTGGTTTCATGCATTGCGCTGTACCTATCAACTCCCATATTGGTTTCAAGCATTACGCTGTACCTATCAACTCCCATATTGGTTTCATGCATTACGCTGTACCTATCAACTCCCAAACAGGCTTAAGCATCGTGCTCGCCGTTCATCGACAACATTCTATTCCACTCGTCATTCACCTGAGCACTTGATCCAATAATTGACACTGCCGTTCATCGACAAGATCCTATTCCACTCATCGTTCACCTCAGCATCTGATCGAAGAATTGTCACTGCCATTCATCGACCAATCTTTATTCCATTCGTCGCTCACCTCTGCACCTAACCGAAGAATTCTCACTACTCCTCTCCCATTCAATACACTCGTCGCGGAAATTCATCCTCTACAACTCAATAATTATATATACAAGCTTCGCCGTCGCCAGTAAGTGTCATTTTGTCCGACAATGAGGACTATAAGACAGCTGACCGGACCATACAGTGTCGGGAACACCAGCCACTCGCATGCGACTGAATTGGCGAGAGCTGCCTGCTGCCCAGACGATCTTAGTAAAGCTCAATGCCATGTTAACCCAAATCGACAGTCATGGGTGGATAGAATGGGAATCAGCAATGCCCAGGAAGGACACCGAAGCCTTTGTAGCCGACCTAGGCACCGGCTTGAAGAAAAGATATGCTGTTGTCAGGCAGAGCAAGCCAATGATCAAAAAGATCGCGAGGAGCACTTGGGTGATGACAGCCTTTAACTTTGTTGTTTGGCAATCAGCTAATATGTGAAATCAGCCATGGTTTGCAAAACTCGTCCTCCTAGTGCAGTACCTGGTCCTCCATATTGGAGATAGGGAAGAAATCAAATTCCGCCAGTCTTTCTACGCGAATAAAGGGGTCTTCAATGAAGGTCAACTCCGAGCAATGCTCAACGATCTCGCGGTAACCACCAATCTGCACCCGACAAGCCTAGGCATCCAGGCTCAAGAGGCGGGCACAGTGTGGGTCGGTAGTAACGTGAGGATCAAGCTCCATCTCGTGCAAAATGTCTACACCGCGGCGAGTACCAAAGCCAATGCAGCAGTCAGCTCTGGCGGGATGACTGCCGCTCAAAGGGACGCCCACGTCGAAAGGGAAGTGCTCAAAGGATGCCGCCAGCACACCATTACAAAGGAACAGCCGATCCCATGCAAGATTTGGAAATTGGAGTGCCCCAGGGCTCCGAGTCTGGTGATTGTGTTGGAGCACCGTAACGTGGGCACCGCACTCAAATGGTTGGAGCAAAACGCTTCATCAACAATCATCATCATGGTATGGCCTCTCTTTTCATTGCCTCTTTTTGCATCGAATTTCTTTCCTTCGCAGCTCTTACAAACGCTACCACTCAGCTGACATGTTAATACAGACCGGAGGCTCTCCCTCTCTTGCGTGTCGAGAGTTCATCCACCTCCTCGATCAGGCTTTGCCTAATATCAACTTCACATACTTCTCGGATCATGACATACAGGGTGGCCAGATGTTCACCAATATCAAGTATGGGTCACGGTCCTCTTCCTGGGCGACGGACATCATGACGTGTCCAAGTCTTCAATGGTGCGGGCCCACACAGGTCCAACTGCTGGAATATCTCCAGTCTCACCACGATGGTACGGAAGCGGAATGGGCAACTCGTAAAGAAGCACTCCTTAAGAAGATGTCGGTCTCAAAGGAAGACATTCCCACCACGGATGGTACGCTCTTCAAGAGCATGGAGAATCTTGGTCTCTTCAACCTCGAGCCAACACTGATGGAGGAGATGCGGTTTGTGAAGGAAGGGCAAGCGGTTAGTAACATCCAATCCTTCTATTCAAGTATATGACTTAACCTCGATAATCTTATAGAAACTCTCTCTTACCTTACTATCCGATCGCACACCCAAGGGGATTGAACAGTTCGTCATGCAGGAGGCGGACCTCAAGGCGAGTATACTGACGACGCCCCGGCTGTTCGAGCGTGAAGCCTTATCATCCCAAAACCAGCGCACCTTTGACGATATCACCTGTCAGCCAGAAAAACTGACGCCACCAAGGCAAATTGAAATGCAGCAAGAGCAGCCAGTGAACCTTACACAGGATGGAGCACGGAGGCGTCAGACTATGGCAAAGATGGCAGACTTAGACGGTTGAATTCGTGGCCGGTTCGCATTCATAGTGACACTCATGCCTTCACTTGTAGTAGTAAGGGCTTCATCAAATTCGAGATTACACGAAGGCTGTATCGGATCCCATTGTACAATCAGTCAATAGATTCAAGATGTAGCTTAATCAGCAGCAACAGCAGATTCTACCATGTTTTCAGAAGATATCGTACGTATACAAGCCTTACTCATCAAGCTAAAGACGCATTAAAGGTTTAGAGTAGGATTTTCCCATTTGATCAATCACGCGTACGTATCAAGAACTTATTAGCCCAAAGAGAGTAACAAAATGACGCCTCCGATGGACATGTCTCCTCTCTTGCGTTGTACTGCCTCTAATCTGCCGCCGCACCTTGGGTCTCTATTTCTTAACATGTTAATTTGCCCCCACGGTCTTCATCGCCACCTGATGTTAGTCCTGCCGCAGAATTGCTTCGAACGCCTCTCTGATATCCCCATGTTGTCCATGTTTGGTACGTAGTTACGCGGTCTGAGTGCTAGCCTGAAAAGCGAGTAATGATCTGCCGTCGGACCGAACACGTTCGATCCAGCTGAGTTCGGACAGATAATGCTTGAGACGCTTGAGTATCTCGCACTTGCGGCTGGAAGGCCTGCGCAAGTAGTGGATGAGTTATACCATAGAGATTGAATTTGAAAAGGCCGGTGTCGCTGGCGAGCGGCTGGAAAATTTGTAGAGAAGGCGGGTCTTACGGCGTCCGACACGCTCGTTGAATTAATTTTTAAAGAGTTAGAGTAAAAACTCCGAGTTTCTTATTTCTAAAAAAAACTCCGGAGTATCGGAAACTATAATATAATACTATAATATAAATAGTATAACTACGCCGTATACTCTTTATATAGAATCTATATATTATATTTAATAATTACTATAAAGTTAGTTTTAATATAATATAATAATTACTTTCTTTTCTAGAAATTTCGCCCTCGAAACTAGTAAATATTAATTTAATACTTTAATATTTCAACGAAAGAGTATAATATAGGAGAATTTAAATTTAATAGAGTATATATATAATATCTACACTTTTTATCTAATTCTATTAATTTCTTATTTTAATAATAATAATATATTAATAAAAAACCTCTAAATTTAATAAGAAAAAAGGAGGGAAATAAATTATATTTTAAAATTAATAATATATTATATATATCTCGTATACTAGCGTAGTTATATAGTTGTAAATTATATTAAATATTTAATAAAAACCTTAAAATTTAAAGAGAAAAATAAGAGAAAAAATATTATAATTATTATTAAAAATTATAAATCTTTACTATTAATAAAGTTTTAATAATATCGGCGGCGGAGTAAATTATTCTACTTTATTATTTAAAAAGAACTTTAGTTATAAGAGTAAATATATATAAATAACGATTTTAATATAAATATAAAATCTTCGTTAATTTTTTAATTTTTCTTCTTTTATAATATCCTACTATTTTCTATATATATAAACTTCGATATATTATTATTAATAACTATACTATATTTAGATATTTATTAATTTATAATAATCTCGACTATATCTTTAAACTCTTTCTTCGAGGTTATAAATAATATATATATATTCCGTAAATAAAACTAGAGTTAATATATTATAATTTAAATAATTTTTTTTTTTCTTCTTTTAAATTCTTTCCTTAATTTTATAATTATTAAAATAAATAAATAATTTATTCTATTTTTAAATAAGGTATTTATTAATACTACTATTTTATTTATTTAAATCGTAGATTAATATCGTTAAATATAGGGTATTTTACTCGCTTTCGTCGAGGAGTATAAAAATAAAAGAGATTATAAAACGAATTCCCTAATTTAGGTATTTATATCTAAATAGGGTTTAATATTAAAATTTTCTTTTATTATTATTTTTATTTTCTAGTAAATCGCCTACCTTATAGGTAAAGTTATTAGATTTTATCCTCTATATATTAAATTAATATATAATACGGAAGTTAAGTTTTAATAGAAACTCAGTTTACTATATTTACTAGCGGTTAAACTACTTTATAATTATAAAGTATTCTAGATTTTTATAGTCGATTATTACTTTAATTAAATTTTTAATAAATATATTAATTAGCTCGGGGTATTATTCCTCGAATATTTATATAATAATTAATAATTCTTTATCGTAGATTTTATAGTTATATTCTTAAAGTAATATTTTCTTTAATATATAAACTACCGGTCGTAATAATCCTTGGGTATTTTTTTATAATAATATTATTATTATAATATAATCGGAGGTATCGGTTTCTACTTATATCTCTTTATTAAAATTAAAGTATACTAGGATCGAGGTAGATATAAATACTCTTTTTAAAATATTAAATACTTTTTATTTAATATTATTAAATATTTAAAAATATACGAAGTCCTTCTTTTTAATTATTTATATTAAATTCGATAACGGTACCGTTATTCTAAAATAACTATCGATAAATCGTTAATAGAAATTAGTAAATCCTAAGAATATTTATTTATCTTTAATAAATTTAGGAGTTTTTTATTATAAAATAATATTTATTTTTTTAAAATTTATTTTTAATCCGTCGGTAGTAATAATTAATTTAAAATATTTTACCTCTTTAATATAAAAGTTATATTTATTAATATTAAAGTAAAGCCTAGTTTAACGGAGTATTTTAAAGACTTTTCTAATATATTTAATATATTCGGTTTTATTATTATTATATATAAGGATATTATCGAGGTATACCGAGTAAAAAATATTAAATTTTTTTTAAAGAGCTTTATTAATTAAGGTTTAAAATATATTTAATATATTATAAAACCCGAAAGATATTACTATATATTTAAATAATTTATATTTAATAAGAAAAGTAGTTTTTTCTTCGTTATTTAATTTTATCCGGACTTTATTAAAAATAGTAATAATATTAAATTTATTATAGATTTTAGTTATATATAATTTAATAAAAGTCTTTTTTATAAATAACGAGGTATTTTTATTTTTAATTATAAAAATATTCAATATTTAGTAATTAATATATATATAATCCTCCGTTAGATTTCTTAATAATAAGTATTATTATTATATATAGAGATATACTCTTTTTAATATACCCTTTATTTAATATTTTATCGATATATTCTTTAACTACTATAATTTAGTCTTTTAATATATTATAAATTTTCTTTATAAATAGAGTAACTCCCTTCTATAAATATATTTTATAATTAATTACTCTATAAAGAGGAAGTTTATTTACTTTTATAGAATTCTAAATTTAAATTTATTTATAATATATCTTAGGAACCTTCTATTTTAATTTAATAATAATAACGGGGATTTTTCTTATTTTATCGAAGAATCTTTTATAGTCTTCGGGTAATATAATTACTACGTTTATAATAAATCTAAATCCGTATATATACTCTTTTTATATTAATTATTTAAAGTCTTCTAGTTATATAATTAAGGCCTAGTTCTTTTCCTTTTCTATTATTCTTATATAAATATATATTGAGATTTTAATAATATCTTTTTTATTTATAAATATTACTCGTTTCTCTTATTACTTTAAATCGTTATAAATAAAAGCGGGTTTAGTATATTATAAATAATTCGATATATAATAATTTAAATTAAATAGTATAAATTTATCTTTAAAGGAGATATAAGAGTTATATAATTCTAGTTATAATATTTTTAGTATAAAATCGAAACGGCCTAGATTTATAACTAGATATTAATATTCTTTAATATAATTATTAATAACCGATTTCATTTAAGTTATATAAATAATTATTAATATTAATTTATTATTAACTAGCCTTAAACGGTAAGGTTTAACTAGTAGAATAATTAAGAATTTATAAAATATTATAAATTTAATATTAATAAAGGTTTCTATCGATATTTTTATATTTATAAAATATTTTACCTTAATTAACCCCCGTTTAATATAGATTTTCTTTAGAAAATTTAGTTATCTCCTCTCTTAAAGCTTTCCGGAGGTATTATATAAAAATAATAAAACCGATACTAAATTCTCTTTAACTTATCGTTTTAATTATTTAATTCTTTTATATATTTAAATATATTTATCCCTAATAGCGACTTTATTAGAGATAATTAATTTTCCGAATTAGAATTATTAATATTTATAATTTCTTTATTAATAAACTTTAATCCCGTTATAATTAACTTTATATCTATTTAGTCTCTAGTTATAAATTTTTAATTTTTATAGAAAGCGTTTTTATTATTAATTTAATATTTTTATTTTAAATACTTAAAATAACGATTCTCTTATTTAAAATAATTTTACGTCTTTTATAAATAGTAATATATACCGAATAATATATAATTATTACCGCGATTATTATTTTAATAGTTATTTTTACTATTTTTTTTTTAACCTAAAAGTATTTATAGTACTAGTAGAGTTTTAAATAATAAAAATTACTAATTTAATAATATATTTAATAGAGTTAATAATAACTTTAATAATATAAATAGTAAACTCGTCGTTCTTATTTTAAATTTATATTATATTATCGAAGATATTTTACGAGCTCGTGGAACGAGGTATATATAAATTTATTAAATATTTTTAACTTTAAACGCTCGGTTACTAGTCGCTTTAAATTAGATATTTTATAAATATTAGAAAATTATAGTAGAGCGATCGCTATTAAAAACTATATAAAGAATTTATTAAATAATTCGTTACGTCTCTTTATATCTATTCCGAACGAGGGGTAGTAAAAGTCTATATTTATTTTTCTAATTTAATTATATTTACCGAATATATTATTTAATTCTTTTATTATCTCTTTCGTTATTAAATAAAGATTAATAGAGATAAAGTCTATATAAACTTTAATAACGTCGAAGGTTATTAATTTATAATAGTTTTAAATATAGTTTATTTTATCTTCTTTTTATAAAGATAGAATAGTACTTTAATAAAATTTTAAATTTAAATAAATATTCTAGTTATTTTATTAAATTCTATTATATATTCTAAAGAATATAGGGACTTTTAAGTATCTTTTATTATTATTAGGAAATATAAAAAACCGAGTTAAATTAAAAGTTATATATCGTCGACTATTATCGATTTTTAAGTTATTATCGTTATTGTTAGAGTCGTCTATAAATCGAGTCTCTTTATAGAGATACTCTTTTAATTTCTAGACCTCCTTTTTAAAATCTTATTCTTTTTATCGATATTAATTCTTTAAACCTCGTATTCGAGTATTTTCTATTTACTCGTTTAATAATTAAATTATAACTAATTTAAACTACCTCTTTAAACTTAATTTATTCGATTTACTTTTTATATAATCGTAATTTATCTTATTATTCTATTTATTAAAAATAACTATATTATTAATTATACTTCGGATAATATTATATTATAAACCTTAATTAATATTAAAACTCTCGACGAGCTTTATAATACTCGTTATCTATATAAATTTTTTCTTATTATTATTATAAATAATAAACTTATTATCGTATTTACTAAACTCGATAGTATATTTTTATATTATTCTAGTATTCCGTTCTTTAGCGCGTTAATTAAAATTTTAACTATCTTCTTTTTATTTATTTTTATCGAAGTTTTATAAAGAAAGAATAAATCGTCTTTATTAATTTATATTATTATCTCGAATAATCTAACTTTAGGTATTATTTTATTAATATATTAAAATGGATTTAAAACCTAGGCCCTTCGGGCCTACTCTTTATATTATATTTTTTATAACTTTATTAAATTTTACTAGAATAAGGGTTTAAAATATAAAAGACGTATATTAATTATAATTATCCCCTTCGTTAACGGCGCTCTCTCTCTATAGGTTATTATTAATAAATATTATAATATACTCCGTCTTTCGCGTTAATAAAACTACGATTACTTTTTAATATAACTTCCTTTATTTATTAACGAAGAAAAATAATTAAAGTTATATTAAGGACTTAATAAATATAGGAATTATATAATAATTATAATTTAATTAGAATTCTAATTATAGGAGTTTTATAGAAGTTTTTATAAACTAGAAATTAAATTAAAGTTAAGGTACGTTAACTTAATTAAATTTAATTATATAAAAATATAGCGAAACTATAATAGATTTTAATAATATCTTTTTAAATAAAGAAATAAGTCGATTACTATTATATAAAAATAACGAGTATATAATTAATATAAAGAATAACTTATTATACGAGCCTCTTTATAATTTTTTAAATTTAGAATTAATAAAGTTAAAGAGATACTTAATATTTTAATAAAGAGTTAAATTAAATACTCTATAAACTTTATTAAAACTTTTATTCTTTTTATTTTAAAGAAAAATAATAAACTACGACTATATATTAATTATTAAAATCTTAATAAAATTATTATTAAAAATCGCTACTCGTTATTTTTAATTAGTAAGATACTAGACTGCCTAAATAATAATATATAATTCACGAAATTTAATTTAAAAGATATTTATTATCGAATAAAAATTAAAGAAGGCGATAAATAGAAGATAATATTTTATATATAATATAATTTTTTCGAATATATAATAATATTATTTAGTTTAACGAATATATTTACTATTTTTTAAATTTATATTAATAAATTATTAACGGGTTTAATAAATATATTTTATATTATTTATTTAAATAGTATCTTAATTTATTTAAATTTAAAAAAGGAGTATATTAATTATATATAATAAATACTCGAATATTTATAAAAATATTCCTTATTCGCGAGTTTAAAGAAATACGAGTTCTTTATTTAATTAATTAAATTTCTAGAGTTTATTATAAATACCGAAGGTATATCGATAGACGAATATAAAAATAATATAATTTAATCCTAGTTAAAACCAAAGTCCTTTTATAATATATAAATACTTTTAAGTTTTATTAATTTTTATCGTCGATTTATTTATCGTTATTCGTAGATAATAGGCTTATTAACGGGTCTATTAAAAAGTAGTTAAAATAATAAAAGATTTAGTCTATTTAAATAACCTAAAGAGGTAGAGTAAATATTTTATTTATTTCGCGATTTATTCTTATATATATTTATTTTAATATATTTTAATTATTAGATTATAGTATTTAGGGTATTTGTAGTAATATAAAAATAAATATAAAATCTTAATAGGAAAATAATCTTTATATTTAAATAATAGAATTAATTTTTAAAGAGTTAGAGCGAGGGTTTTAAACCTCCTATTTCTAAAAAAACTCTAAAGTACTAGAGACTATAATATAATATTATAATATAAATAGTATAATTATACTATATACTCTTTTTATAGAATTTATATACTATATTTAATAATTACTACGAAGTTAGTTTTAATATAATATAATAATTACCTCCTTTTCTAAGGGTTTCGCCCTCGAAATTAATAAATATTAACTTTATACTTTAATCTTTTTAACGAAATAATATAATATAAGAGAATTTAAATCGAATAGGGCGTATATATAATATTTATATCTCTTATTTACTTTAGTTAATCTCTTAAATTATAGTAGTAATATATTAATAAAAAACCTCTAAACCTAATAGGAAAAAGAGAGGGAAATAAATTATATTTTAAAATTAATAATACGTCGCGTATAATTCGTAATCGGTGTAATTATATAATTGTATATTATACTAGATATTTAATAAAAATCTTAAAACTTAAAGAGAAAAGTAAAGAAAAGAATATTATAATTATTATTAAAAACTATAAATCTTTATTACTAGTAGGGTTTTAACGATATCGGCGGTAAAATAAATTATTCTACTCTATTATTTAGGAAGAACTCTAGTTATAGGAGTAAATATATACGGGTAATAATTTTAATATAAATATAAAACCTTCGCCGACCTTTTAACTTTTCTTTTTTTATAATATACTATTATTTTCTATATATATAAACTCTTATATATTATTATTAATAATTATACTATATTTAGATTTTTATTAATTTATAATAATCTCGGTCGTATTTTTAAACTCTTTTTTCGAGGTTATAAATATTATATATATATTCTATAAATAAAGCTAGAGTTAATATATTATAATTTAAATAAATCTTTCTTTTCTTTTTTTAAATATTTTCTTTAATTTTATAATTATTAAAGTAAATAAATAACTCTTTTAATTTTAAATAAAATATTTATTTATATTTTAAAAAAATTAATATTATTATAATATTTATTTTATATTTAAATTATTAATTCTATATTTTATTTTATTAGCGATATATATATAACTAGATTATTTTAATATTTAGTATATTAATTTAATCTCTACAGTATATAATATTAACGATAATATTTAGATATTTAATATATCTCCGATTATTATTATTTATAAAATAATTATTTATTTTACTCCTACCCCGACTTTATTTATATTTCTATACCTCCGTTATTTTAAGCGGATAGGCCTAGATAATTATATTATATATAATAAAATATTATATATAAAATATATTTATTACGTAAAGAATAAGTATTTATATAACTTTATATATCGTTTATATTCCGAAATCGAATTATATTAATATATTTAGATTTCTTTTAAATTTCATACTTTTATAAATTTTCTTTTTAACTATTTAGAACGTCGAGGCTCTAAGAAATATCTTCGCGAGTATATTATTAAATATATAAAAGATATTATAGTTTTCCTTCGGGAGATTAAATTTAAAAGTAATGATATTAAAAAAAAGAAGAATATACTATAATTAATATCTCGATTTATTATAAATATCGAGGGTATAAATAATACCTTTTATACTCTAGTAAATTAATATAGTTTAGATATAATTCGTATATTAATAATTTTTTAGAGAGGGATTATTACCCGGGATATAAATATATTTTAAAATAAAATTATATAATATTAACCTAACGATTTTCTTAAATCGACGGACGAAAATAAAGCCGACGATAAAGACGAAGACGATATTTATATATAATATATATAAGATACTTCCGAATATAATTTTTCTCCCGGCCTTAATTTCGTTACTAATTAATTTAATATATTTATTATTAATAATCTCGATATTATCGATTCTATTTTATTCTTTAATAGTATATAAAAAGTTATAATATTTAGTCGTAAAGTTTTTTTAATTAAAAATAATATAGAGCCTCGCCTTTAATATAGCGGTATAAAGGATACGAGTCGTTATATTTTAAATAAATTAATATCTTCTCGCGAGGCTTCTAAAGAAGAAGTTAAAGATAAGATTAATAATTTTAATCTTAGTTTTATTTTTATTTTTTATTTTTTAATTCGAGTTCCCGGCCCCGGCCCTACTCGTAAATAATTAAATTTTAATATTAAGAAAATTAACTACTTTAGATATAAACCTACCCGTAAACGCCCCGTTAATCGTAAAGATATATCTCGTTTAAAATCGAATAATAAGAAGTAGCTAGTAGTAATTAATAATTAATAATTTTTTTTTTCTTACTCTTTATTTTCTATACTTTTTTTATCTTCGTATTCTCTTCGAATATTTTTTATAGTTCTAGCGCGTTATTTAAAATATCTATATTAATTTATTTATTAAAGATCTCTAGTTATCCTAATTATTTCATAAAGTAAAGTATCTCGTTTTTTATTTTCTTCTTTTTTAGTATCTTTTTTATTTCTTATTTATTCGTATTATTTATTAATTCTAGTAGAGGTATATTAAGGATCGAAATATCGCCCTATTATTAATAATATAACTCTAGAAATAATATATAAAAATTATTATAAATATAATAACTAGTTAGTAATCCTAGGTAGTATATTTATATTTCGATAATATTTAAAATCTTAAATAATTTAATTACTTTATAAGAGAGTTTCTTATTTAATTATTTTTATATAAAGTTTTTAATTAATAATAATATAAGGTTATTTATATTAAATAATTTCAATTTATACTTTTTATTATAATTATACTTTTACGCCTCGACCGCGATAATTTATACTTTTATTAAATACTCTTTTAAAGTATTTAATTTTTTAATTCTTTTTTATACCGACGGTACTTCTCCTTTATATATCTCGCCCTCGAGACGTGGTTTAAGAGACGGATTATAACTATATATAATTATAAATAGTATTTATTTTATTATTATATACTACGCGCTATAATATATTTATTTTATTATAAATAAAAGTATTATTTAATTATTTTACTCGCTTAAATAGAAGGTTTTTAAATAATATATTAAAATTTAATTCTAGCGTTTTATCTAATTATCCGTCTATAGATAATATATAATATTTAGGTATTTTTTAATTTTTATTAAATAATATACTTTTAATTAAAATATATTTATAAAAATAGAATCTTTATTAGAAATAATTTCATTAGGAATTTTAAACTTTAAGATAATTTTTTCGAATATTAACTCTATTAACCCCGTAGGGTCGATTATTTTAATAATTAAAATATATCGTAATATCTTTATATATTTATTTATAACTATAAGAATTATATTATAAACGCGTCTATACCGCTTATTTAGAAATAAATTAATAATGAAATTTATTATAATTTCTTTCTACGGTCCCGGAGAATATAATAGAGAACTAATTTCGTTATAAAGGCGGTATCGATATACTTTAACCTATTAATATATATTGTATATATTAATATATTCTTATACGTCGGCCTTAAAAGTACTTTAGAAATATTTTCTAATAAATAACTTCGTTATTTTTTTAATACTAAAATACCCCGTTAATATATTATTATAATATTATTCTAGTAACTCTTCGCGGACTAATTCTTTTTTAAATATATAGATTTTACTATTATATTTAAAAATAAATATAAAATCTAAAGTTTATATTTTAACGGAACGCTAGTAGTCCGCTTATATAATTTCGGCGATTTTTATTTACGAGAAAGAATTATCCTTTTATAAAGTACGAATTATTTTAATTATTAATAAACTTTTAATATTATAAATTATTTCGTAAAATACTATTAATTTAGTAATAATATATAGAATAAATAATCTATAGTTTATAGTTTTAATAATAGAGTTAAATAATTTCTTTATTATATCGTAATCGATTTAAATAAATATTTTATTTAAATTCTTTAGAATTTCTTATCTAGGTATTAAATCTTTAAGCCTAGATAAATATACTATTAAAAAATATACTTTTTTTATAGTAAACTTTAAAGATCCTAATAACGTAAGTTTTATATATATTAAATTTTATATAATATCTACGGATATATTATTTAATACTAGTGAAATATTATTTATATTTAGATCTTTTATATCTACGAACGTATTTTATATTATAGCGAAAATAGGGCCTTAACTAGTATTTTTTAAATTTAATAATTTTTATTATAATATAAATAATATATTATTTAAAAAGTTATCCTAGCTTTTATAATTAAAATAACGCGAGGGGTTATTAATTAAATTACTTTTTCTAAAATAATATAAAATTAAGAAATTAAAAGATAAAAATTTTATTATTTAATACGCCTAGTAATTATTTAATTATTTAATATTTATAAAACCCTTTAAGTTATTATAATCGGTTAAGATTTTTATTTTATATAAATTATCCTCGAGATAATATCGTTATTATTTAAATATTATAATAATTACGAGGAGTTTTTTATTATAAATTTTATATTAAATTTCTAAACCTTATATCTTATAGAATTAGAAAGCGACGGGATATTATTTATTATTATTTTATAATTACGTTAAAATCGTAGTTATAATAAAATTGAAAGTATTTATTTTAATCCGAATTTTTAATTCTAAATTAAAGTATATAAAAATAAGTATATATATAAATAAATCGCGAAATATATAAAATATTTACTCCGCCTCTATTATAGTATAGACTAGTAAATTTATAAAGTAGTAAAAAATTTAGTTTATTCTATATAAAGCCTATATATTTAAAGTATTTATATTAATTAATTATAACTAGTTTATTAAAGTATATTAAGATATAATAAAGATAATAGTAAATACTATAATAATATCCCCTCGAATATAAAAGAAAATAGATATCCTCGTTATAATAAAAAGATATTATATACTATTAAAGTAAAATTAAATAAAGTCTTATATATTATAATTAATAAATTATATACGGGTATTTTATAGTAGTAAAGCCCTAAGTCTAGTAAAGTCTATTAATATTAATAAAGTTAAAAGAGTATCGATTATTTTAATTAAATATATTCTAGCTCCTTTTTATACTCCCTAATTAATTTTATAATATTATCGAGTTATTTAATATTTTTCTATTTATTCTACTCTAGGTTATAATTTTATTATTATAATAAATACTCTATTACTAGGCTACGACTTTTATATATAACTCGTTTATTTAATAACTTTTTAATTACGAAGGATTTAAAGAACTCGTTATCGTTATTTATAAATACTATTAACGGGTTTATAAATTTAGAGCGCTAGAAAGAATTATTATTTAATAATAAATAAAACTCTAACTATATTATTATAAAGACGGGATAAATACGCTAGTACTTTAATAATTTTAAATAATAAACGAGGCGACCGATTTTATTAATTATTTTAAAAAAGTTTATATACTATTAGGTAAACTTTTTAATAATATTAATTATAAAAGAAATATTATAATCTTTATATAATTATAATAATACGTAGTTTTTAATCTTTAAGAATATCGGCTAGTAATATCGATTATAATAAAATTTATTAAATATTTACGCGAAGGCGATAGTGTCCCTAGTAGAGGTATAAATAATAAAGTAATTAATCGACGATATTAATTATTATAATAAATCTAAAAGTCTATTAAATATAAAACTATAAATTATTTTATTAATTATAAAAATATTAAAGTTATTTAATATAATTTAGAGATATCCGAGTATTTTAGGTTATATTAAAAATTTATTAAAATTATAAATATAAAAATATAATATTATTTTAATAATTTAATTAATATATTTACTATTACTATTAATCTAGAGATAATAAATAATTAAATATAATAAATTAATATTAAGTTATTTAAATAGCGACGACTAAAGTTTTAATAAAAATTTATAATCTTTATTAAAAATAAATACCTTTAATAGATTTTAATCGGCGGTATCGAGACGGTATAATAATATTTTAATTTATTCTATAACGGAAAAAGTATTTTTCTTTAATATAAAAATAACTCGCTTAGTAAATTTATAAATAATTAATATAATATTATTATAACTCTACTTCGATACCGGTAGAGTTAAAATAAAATTAATAATTAATATATAAAAGGGGATAGGAGGTATTTAGATAAATTATAAAAATTTATAAAATTAATATCGTTATATTTATAGTATTAAGTATTTAAAATAGTATCGAATATACTCCTTTAACTACCGAGTAAAGTTATAAATATATTATAATAATATAATAACTTTATAGTAATATTAAAAGCCTAGATAATTATTATTATATATTATAACTAAAATATCTTTAATTAAATTAATTAAAATATATAATCGGTAATACCCGGTAAATTTATTAATATAATAAATTAATTTAAAGTCTTATTTATAGAGTTTATAAAATAGATTTATTTTTATAATATTAATAATATCGTCTCGCTAAGTAAGCCGGGGTTATAAATAAAAATTTATATTAATAAATAATAAATAATTACCCCGAATAAAAATTAAAGATATAGTATCCTCGCCTAGTTTATTATTATTATTAATTTATTGAATAATTTTATATTAATAATCTTTTTATTTATATCCCGCGACGATACGGTTATAAAATTACTTCGATATTTAAACGAAGATATTAATATATAGTATATTTAACTCGGAGTAGTTTATTTTAATAAATCGATTATTATTCAAGCTAGTAAATCTTAATAAAGTATTAAATATAATATATTTTTTATTAAATTTATAGTAGATATTTAATTAGAATTATTAAAGAAATTATAAAACTCTAATTAACCTAACGTTTATTTATATAATAAACGTCGTCGAGACGATAGATTTTTATTTTATAATATTAAATATTATTAAATAATCTATTTAAATAACTACGATATACTTCGAAGATTTTATTAAATATTTAACTTTCTTGATTATTTAAACGAAGTTTACGATTTTAAACTTTATAAATTAATAATTTATTTCAATAATAATTAAAAACCGTAATAAGAATATAATAAATTAGATTA